>Ga0206920_1001_pt1 | contig 145228 bp, 141 predicted proteins | sample Alteio_BWOrgHeat_65_FD_152934 | JGI IMG/M metagenome (GOLD analysis project Ga0206920, IMG submission 152934) | Enriched cells from forest soil in Barre Woods Harvard Forest LTER site, Petersham, Massachusetts, United States -... | ecosystem: Environmental > Terrestrial > Soil > Temperate forest...
ATATTATTTTGTTTAACATTTTCAACAACGATATTTGTTTTTCCTTCATTCTGTGTTTCATCAAAAGTAATGCGTCCTGTCATAAGAGGATAGTCTGTTTTGGGCGTTGTCGTTGAAGGATAACGGGTATGTAAATCTAAAAATAATTTACATGGTGCCATTTTTATCAAATAAAGGAGAAGGGTTCCATCTTTAAAAGATGGTTGCTCTGATATGCTGCTACTTGGTTTGCAGTTTGGCATCGAAGGTTTAGGAGCAATGCCAGAAACGGGGGGAGCTATTTCAAGATCTTCGGTGACAGATTTATCTAACAATGTAGATGAGATCTTATTTGTTATTGTTGACGTTAGCCCATGGCTGTGATTTTTTACTTGTCGTTCAAAATAATAGGCTGGAATTGTTCTGCCATCTGGATTGCTGGTTGCATTATTTTGTAATGCAACAGGTTCATGTACTAAAAAATGACCTTGTGCTAATGGGAGTAAACTCGGCGTTTCAGGGGAGCTGGGCAGATGTTGATCTAACAAGGCTTTACATTCTGACATCTTTTTATATAAAGAGAGTCTGCTAGAAATAAGATTTGAAGAATCTGATTCTGATCCGCCAGACATACTTATGGAGCTAATTGGTAGTAAAGGAGCAGGAATTATTTCGACCTTTTCAATAATGTTTTCTTGTGTTTGAAGATCAGTTATTTCACAGATTATTGTTGGATTTGCGTTATTAACTTCTACATGTCTTTGAAAAGAATAACTCTTTTGGTAATCATGATTTCTATCTTTACCTGCTAGCGATAGCGTTGCATTTGTTACACCTTTGCTTGGCCCTCCTGTAGCTGCTGATGCGCGGAGATGTGGAGTAATGATTAGTGTTGATAAAGCTGTAATGATTTTTAGTACGTTTTTGTTTTTTCATGCGTAGATCCTTTAGAGTAAAAAAAATTATGGAGTTGATTTGTCTTCAAGCAATGATTCTATAATTTGTTCTCTGGTTGTTGAATTACTTTTTTGAGTTCTTGAACTTCAGAAGAAAGTTTTAGCGATTCTTTCCTAGTTTGGCGTAATTCTCTTCTAGTTTCGCCTAGTTCTAGATACAAGATCCCTACGGCTTTTGCAAACTCATTTGCTACCTTTGCATCGTAGTATAATTCACCAGAGTTTCTTGTTTTTCCCTCACCCCCCAGTACATGTACAGACGACTGAATATGCTGAAACTTCATTATCTCCTGGGTTTGCTGAATCATTTTATTAATCGAAGATTCAATGATCTGAGGGCGGAAATTTAGCCCATCAGGTGCTCTACCGTTTATGGTTTTAACGGTTTCAGTTTTTTCAAATGAATAGTCTAATTCTATGTTTAGGTCTTTGTGGGCTGTCTTAGTTTCATCGGAGGTTGCTGTCTTGTTGACTCCCAGAACATCGTGAAGTTTATTAATTGATGGTGAACTGAAGCTTCTCAATAACGACCCTTTTTTTTGAGCTATAGAGTTTTCAGATGAGCAGAAAGTCATCTGAGTTGCGAGGCTTATTAACAACACGAATAATTGTTTTGTTTGTCGAGTAAAATTCATAATCAAAATCTCATTGTTTAAAAATTTCCAATTTTTCTTAATCAACAGTTTAATGCGCGCATCAAAAGTTCTATTAGAGATGGCCTGGATATAAACTAATCATAATCAAAGCTTGCTTTGAAGTGCTTTTTCTACGCGATCCAATTCAAGAGATATATTTTGCGTTATAAGTGCAACATACATTCTGTCATTTAGTGAACCTCTTAACTTTGGTTCACTTGGCGTTTGGGCAGCAATAGCGGCGAGCATTACTTTTTCTACGGGTTCTATTTTATTATTATTTTGTTGTAATAAATGACGAACAATGCTATTCATCTTATCCATTGAAGTTTCTGAAGCAGCATTTTTTGCGGTGTCTTTTTTCTGCTCAGAGGGCGCTGCAGATGCCTGAAGATGTGGAGTAATGATTAGTGTTGATAACGCTGTAATGATTTTTAATATATTTTTGTTCATAAATATACCCTTATTTGGATTCGGTGAGTAATCTTTCAACCTCTTGTCTTATAGCTTCAGTGCATCGAATTTCATTATCTATGAATTCCGTTCTGAGGGATTGTGCTTTAATCTCAGTTTTCCATTCATTGAGCTGAGATTGCAACCACTGTGATTTCGGATCATCTGCCAGTGCTTCATGGAAAGGTTGACAAAATACACTTGTTACATAATTCATATCATTATTACTTGCCTGCAATAAATCAGCAATCGATGCTTTTAGCATCTCTTTGGTTACTGGATCGGTATTTTTTTCTTGTTCGTTTTTCTTTTCTGAAAGCGTTGATTTCTGATTTTGTTGCTGAAGTGATGCTATCCGGTCAAGTGGTGCACTACCCGGAGCCGTTGTATTAGTTTTTTCTTTTTCAGACGATGCCAATGCAGGTATCATGGCGAAGCTGCACAATAAAAATACGAGTTTTTTAAACATAGATTCCCTTTACTTAAAATGTAAATATTTTATATCTTGGTACAAATTTAAATTCTTAATCCATTTCATTGGGGTCAGTTATTGGTTTGCTTGGTGATGTTTTATTTGCACCAGCATTCACAGGCAGAGCAGGGTTAGCATAATCGATTATAAAAAGGTCTTCTAGAGTTAACTTGTCTTTTGCCATAAGGTCTGGTCGAGATAATAGATAAGTTGTCTTAGCGCCTAATTGAGGTTTTTGTGCGTTAGGAGTGCCTTCAAGTGCAGAATTCGTGAGAAAGTTACCAGAGTCGCACAGAAGTTCTGCTTGTACAGGCTTTAAGGAACTTTCTTGTGTTATATCATATTTTTTTTGGTAAATCGCACCAACTTGCATTACGGTATATAAGCGAGGTAATGTATCTTTGTGTTTTTGTGCACATGCAAGTGGGCTTTCTCCGCATTGGTCTTGTAAATGAACTTGGGCACCATGTTGTACAATCATCTTGGCAGCAGCTTTAGCTTTTGCGAAATCACTACTTTGCTGACTTATGATACGATGTAAAATAGTTTGTCCTGAACTGTCTGCTTGGTTAATAGAATTAGCAGAAGGTATTCCTAGAAGCTTATCGAAGTCCTCGAAAGACATTCCATTCGCCAGTGTGAAAGTACCTGGTTTTGATGCTGAGCCGTATAAGCTCACGATGCCTACGAAAAAAGATAAAGCGCATAATATTTTTTTCATGTGATAATCCTTATGGTTATGTAATGGTATATTTTGATTATTATAACATGGCTTGATGTAAAAATTGTAGCTTTGAATCATTTGGGGAGTAGGCATCATTGAATACTGCACGGAGTGCCTTCATCTTCATCGGGAAGCTCTGTACGATTGAAATGGAAAAAAGTTATGCCATCAGGATTATTATTTCTAAGTTCTGCGAGCTTAACACGACTGACATATTCTGAGGCAGGATCAACTTGTAAGAAACGCGTTTGTGCTTTTGTGAACATTCTTCGCATTTTCTCTTTATTCACATACCATCCTTCCCATCTTTCATCGGCACACGCCAGAGCCACAGTTGCTGGATTTGGGTTGCGGTTATCTTGATTATGAGCACTAGAGCTGGCTTGCCATTGCGGCAACGATGGATTTAGTTCTGTGTATTTTTTTTCTAAAGATTGCCCTGCTTGAGTATTTTTTAATGTAACACGTACTTCGTTAAGGTGACCGATAACGGTATTTGTGGAAGGCTCCTTAACTGCCATCGCTTGTTGATCCACGCACAGAAGGTATTTTTTTCCTTCAGCTGAACAAAATAGAGATGGGATATGCCACACGAAACAACATAGTAACAATCTTTTCATATTGATTCCTTTCATTATAATATCCTTTTATCTATCAAATGGGCGAGCATCAAAAAACAGTTCAATCTTTATTATTAATCCATCTTTGATTTCCAGAAGTGCGGCAGTAGGTACATTTCCAATTGGTGTTGGAAATTCAAAATCATACGCTACCATGGCGTGGTCATCAGAACCACAAACGGCACGAATGGTCAGGGAGCTAAATGCATTTATTAAATTCTTTGCTGCTTGCAAGAACGCTTCTTTCCCTATTGATTTTGCCAAAGGGCTTTTAAATTGAACGTCTGAATGTAGGTACTTTTCCATACCGGAAATGTCTTTGTTTGCCATTGCTGAGTAATATGCTTGCGCTATAGCGCTATTTTTATTCATAAAATGTATATCCTTTAGGTAAATGATCATAAAATTGTTTGTCTTTATGATTTCAATATAGTAAGCTATATCCAATGTGTCAAGTGTTTAAAAATTAGGAAAGCATGAAGTCAGTGAAAAAAAGAACCTATAATTCTTCAAGTCGTCAGGCTCAAACAGAAAAAATAAAAGAGGCTATTTTAGAGAAAGCGAAACAACTTTTCATGTCTAAAGGATTTACAACAGTAACAATAGAAGATATTGCAAGGGAAGCAGATGTGGCAGGTTCCACTATTTATGCACTTTTTAAGTCAAAAAGTGGCATATTACGCGTTTTAATGGATCAAGCTTTAGCGCCAGAATATTTTCAAGCGCTTGTTCATCGATGGAGACAAGAAAAAACACCAGCAAAACGTTTTGAAATTACTGCCAAAATTTCACGGCAATTATATGATGCGGAATTTGGGCAATCAGGTTTTTTCCATAGTGCATCAATTTTAGATCCGATATTTAAACAGCTTGAAATGGAAAAAGAACAACGACGTTATGTGCGACAGGAAGAAGTCATTGATCTACTGGTTCAAGAAAAAGCACTCATAAAAGATATGAGCATACAAAAAGCGCGTGATGTTTTGTGGGCGTTTACCGGCAGAGATTTTTATCGAATGCTTGTGCTTGAACGCGGCTGGTCATCAGATGAGTATGAAAAGTGGTTGGGAGATGTATTGGTGCATACTTTACTTAAATAGTTTTAAATGAGAAAGGATTAAAAATGGAGAATTCAATAAAAATATATGCGATGCAAGGTTTATTAATCTTGGGCTTTGCATCATTGCAGGCAAGTGCTCCTGGGCCTTCTGAAATTAGTGGGCAGTCAAGTGTTATGTCGTCTTTTAGCGCTCTATCTAGCTCTTCATCTTCTACATCAATGGCAAGACCATTTGTGAGTGATAAACAAACACAAACTGATGACCTGTTGATGCGTGTGTGTCTTTTAATGAGGAAAGAAGAACACAAAAGCTATGCCAAAGATGTAATTGCTGGAGGAGTATGTTTAGACTCAAGACAAGAAGGGGGAGATTTTGATGGTTATACCATTCCTCAAATTTTGAAAGTACGGTTAAAAGTGTCTCAAAACTCTGCCCATGAAAAACAACATCTTCTGACTCGAGACTTCAATGACGCTTATGAAGAAGAAAAAGCTTTCAGAGATCATGTTAAACAACTGGCAGATGATCGAATAAAAGTAGTTCGTGTGATCGAATAAAAGTAGTTCGTGATGAGGTAGCAGAACATTTACCGGTCAATGATGGTAACAACAAACATCCATTGGCTGATTTAGTTGCTGATTATTATGAGCAAACTTATGATGAAATGGAAAGTGAACCACTACCAGTTCGATTTAGACCTTATCCTAATAGTAGTGGATATTGTCCTAATAGAAGAGAGGATCAGGTCGCATGTAAATAAACTATCTTTACTGAGATAGTTTTAAATTGAACGCCTTGATGCAAATACTGCTTCAACTCCTCGGGCTATATTTGACAAATAGAAAATTAAATGTAAAATGGTAGTTATAATCAAGGTTGACCCTAGGCGAAGAAGGATTAAAAATGGATAATTCAATAAAAAAATATGTTATTCGAGGGTTATTGCTCTTAGGCTCTCTATCATTGGAGGCAAGTGCTTCTGGTCCTGGGATTAGAGTGCGATCAAGTGCTCCTGGGCCTGTGATTAGAGGGCGATCAAGAGCCGTGCCATCGCTTAGTGCGGCGACCAGTTCTTCATGGGAAAGAGCTCCACTTTTACAGGTAAATAACTTGTTCCAAGAGGCTTCATCAAGTAGTGCATCCAGTTCCTCATCTTCTACATCAATGGCAAGACCACTTGTGAGTGATAAGCAAAATAGTCAATATGGTAACAATACATTGAATGTAGATAACTCATACGTGAAAGATGAAGAGGCATTATTTCGCGCAGATATTGGGCAAGCATTACAAATTTCAGGCATATCTGCCGGAATGAAATCGGGAAAAGCTCCACAAATCAAATGGCGCTGGCTTGCCAGATTGCCTAATGATTGCTGGCCTATTATTTTTTCTTATCTTTATGATACTGAATGCGCCCCACCAATGTTGCGATTCCAATTGGTAAAAAGCGAAAGGATATCACAAGAGCAATTTGATCAAGAGGCTCAGCTTCAGTTGCAGCGTACGGTGCAGTATCGTCGCCCAAATTTTTACCGAAATAATGAAACGAGTACGCCAAAGCCTATTTTTAATGCTGATGGCTCTTTGAAGTTAAACATTGGCGAGCCTGGTTTTAGCGATTCTTGTCCGGTAGAATTATATCGAAATAAAAAGCTGATTTTTAAAAAATCAATCGATGCTAGTGAAAGAATAAATGTTAGCCTAAGTCATGATGGGAAAATGGTGATTGTGACGGCTGAAGAGTTTAGTCGTTATTATGGTACTGGCGGTAATTCTTTGCATTTTCCCAGCCGGCCTGCCAGAGCTGATGAGTATAGCAATTGTTTTGATATATATGAGGTGGGCACAGGTTTGAATGTTTCTTCATTTTCCTCTGGGTTGAGCTGGAATCCACAAGATGGGAAAGCTCGCCAGATATTAGTCAATAAAAATGGAGTATTTATGCGTTTGCCCAGCGGAGATGCGTGTCGAATAACATCGCCATACGAGGATCAATTTAAGCGAATGCCACTATCTCAGAAAATACTTTTAGGGGTTGCGCATCAGAATTATGCTTCAAGTGGTCTTTTCTCTTCTAGCGCAAAAAAAGCGTCATTAGTAGATATCAGCGAAAAAAATGAAGTGAAATTAGAAGTGTTGCATAAAGCACTTCGGGCGTCGGGACCTGATGCAGAAGAACAAGTAGTCAAAACATACAATTTAGAAGTTAATCCCAAGGTTGGTATGTGTAAGTATGCTGGCCCAAAGAAAAATCCAGATGATAAGTGTGTGATTTTATAAGATGGAATAAAGGATAAAAAATGGATAATTCAATAAAAATATATGTTATTCAAGGTTTATTACTCTTGAGCTCTGTATCAGTGCAGGCAAGTGCTCCTGGGCCGTCTGAGGTTAGCGGGCAGTCAAGTGTGCTATCATCACTGAGTGCAGCATCCGGTTCTTCATCAGAACGAGCTCCGCTTTTGCATACACATAACCCATCGCAAGCAATTTCGTCGCGTTGCGCATCCAGTTCCTCATCTTCTACACCAGCTAGGTTGCATGAGTTACCACGCATGAGTCATGCGGAGAACATGGAAAGCAATAATGAAGAGGCATTATTTCGCGCAGATATTGGGCAAGCATTACAAATTTCAGGCATATCTGCCGGAATGAAATCAGGAAAAGCTCCACAAATCAAATGGCGCTGGCCTGTCAAGTTGCCTAATGATTGCTGGCCTATTGTTCTTTCTTATCTTTATGATACTGAGTCTGTTCCTCCAATGTTGTTATTCCAACCGGTAACAGCTGCCGAAAGGATATCGCAAGAGCAATTTGATCAGATGGCTCAATTTCAGTTGCTGCGTACGGTCCAGCGTCGTGCCTCGAATCGTGAAACCAATATGCCAAAGACTATTTTTAATGCTGATGGTTCTTTGAAGTTAAGCATGAGCGGGTCAGGTCTTAGTAGTTATTGTCCAGTAGAATTATATCGAAATAAAAAGTTGATTTTTAAAAAATCAACATCTACCGATGGATATGAAGTAAACGCTAGTCTAAACCATGATGAAAAATTGGTGATTGTGACGACGGCTAGAAAATATGATTATGCCGCCAACAACTATGGTCGTTTTAAGCGATGGGGCTTTCGAGATGGCTCTCATGGCTACTTTGAACATGACTATTATGGTGATGATTTTGATATATATGAAGTTAGCACAGGTTTGAATGTTTATTCGCTTTCCTCTGGGTGGAGTTCGGACCCGCAATCAAAAATAGCCCACCAGGTATTAGTCAATAAAAATGGAGTATTTTATCGTTTTCGTGATGGCCAAGCGTTTCGAGTAATGTCGCCATACGAGGATCAATTTAAGCGAATGCCAATATCTCAAAAAATATTGTTAGGTGTTGTGCATCAGAATTATGCATCAAGTGGTCTTTTCTCTTCTAGCACAAAAAAGGCGTCACTGCCGGATATCAGTAAAAAAAATGGGGTAAAATTAGATGTATTACATGCAGCGCTTCATTCATTGGGTTATAAGCCTGAACAAGATGTAATCAAAGCATACAATTTAGAAGTTAATCCCAAAGTTACTATGTGTAGTCATCCTTATAAACCAAAAGATGATCAACCAAAAGATGCGGATGGAAAGTGTGTAATTCTATAAGATTAAGTAGCGAAAGATTAATCATGCTCAGCAAGATAGTGAGTTCTTTATTTGTATTAAGTCTTTGTTCAATCGGACTTCAAGCATCTTCTATAACATCAAACGTAATGCAAGCATCGCAGATAAACAAAGATCAGTGGCAAGCAATTAACAATTTGTGGTGTGCTTCATTTTATAATGCTTATAAAGATCTGCCCTTTGATCAAGTAGATTGCGACATACAAGATGCGAGCAGGCAAGCTCTTATCGATTATTTACAGGATCGTTTTGACAAATATCGTCTTATAGCCATAAAAGATTCTTATTCATTTGTTTTGGTGTATAAAGATACACAGTTGGTTGGATACACGCTTTATCATGTGCTTGAGGAGCAATCAATCATGCATATCGATGTTTTCGCCGTTGACCCCAGTTGCCAAGGACAAGGTATTGGAAAAACTCTTTTGGAATCAACTATAAAATCGCAACCAGGAATAATTGCGGTTGTTCTTACTACGCGTATTCTCAACAAGCAGGCGCAAGGATTTTATAGAAAGCAGGGATTTTATGAATTAACAGGCATAGACGACATCGTGTTTGATTCACGTTATAGCATGTTGCTGCGGAAAGATATTATAATGAACCCCGTACAAACTTTGCTTAAGTGATTCAGCGAATATCTATATCAAAACAGTCTAAAAGATGTATAGCCTCTGGGAAGGCGAACTGTGATTTTGTCATGGTGTTTAATGCTGGATTTATCAGATAGTTTTTTGCTTTTCTAAAATCGGCCTTTGTAAGATTACATTTTTGAAATAGTGTGCCAGATAGATCTGTATCGGAAAAGTTTGCTTGTGTGTAATCTATTTCGGTTATGGTTGTGTCTTGTGTAATAGAATCACTCATCGTGCCTCATATCATTCCTTCAGATTCAAAATCTCAACTGGCTCAATATCGTCATGCAATGGAAAACCTAAAACTTTAGCGAAAAAGTAAAGTTGCGCTTCAAGCGATCGTATAATATTTTCTGCTTTACGAAACCCATGCTGCTCACCTTTATACAAAAGGTATGCCGTAGCAATATTTCGTTCAACCAGACTCTTGTATATCGCTTCTGATTGTGACGGTGGAACAACAGCATCCTCATCACCCTGAAAAATAATAACCGGACTCGTGATGTTATTTATATTGTTAATAGGGGAACGCTCAATATACAGATTTTTAGTTTCCGGATAAGGTCCAATAAGTTTATCAAGATAACGAGCTTCAAATTTATGTGTATCGCTTGCAAGTCTTTCAAGATCGGCTACACCATAATAGTTTGCTCCAGCTTTAAATGTGTCGCTTTTTGCTAAAGCCGCTAGCGTTGTAAACCCTCCGGCACTGCCGCCTTTGATAGTTAAACGTTGCGGATCAGCAAGTCCTTGCTGCACGCAATAGAGTGCGGCATTTGTGCAATCATCGACATCGATAACGCCCCATTGCCCTTTGAGCAGATCGCGATATTTTCTTCCATAACCAGTGCTTCCGCCATAATTTACATCAACGATAGCAAAACCACGTGACGTCCAATATACAATATCAAGAGATAAACGCGGAGCAACATGTCCGGTTGGTCCTCCATGTGAATATACAATTAATGGTGGTTTCTCTCCATATGTGCCGGCATAATGAGGATTGCAGGGCGGATAATAAAATGCATGTGCTGTGCCATGAGTTGTTGGAAATGCTAACGTGATAGGTGTTGGTATAAATGTTTTATCTATCGCTAAAGAATTACTGCGTTTTATAACAGTAGTGGTATGGGTGGTTAAGTCATACGCAATTATAGAATCAGATTCTGCTGGTGAACCGGCAATCATAGCCATGAGATTATTTTGAACAGATATGCCTTTTACATCAGTATACGGGAGATCAATAGGTGTTATGGTGCCGTTGTGTGCAATTTTGGCAAATGTGCTTACGCCATTTTGTATATAACTGCACACGAGTGTATCACCCGAAAAACCTATCAGAGATCTACCAAAAGCCCATTGAGGTAGCGTGAATTCTGCATCGATTGCCCAGATCAATTTATGATCTTTGGCGCAATAGATGTTCCACCAATTGCTGCAATCAGAAACATAATACAGTTGGCCGTCTGGGGACCATTTAGGATCGGTAACTGATTGCTGAACGCCACCAGCAACTAATGTTTTGATACCCGTTGCTATATCAAGGCACCACAATTCAGTTTCATCCCAAGGAAGGTTGGGGTGATTCCATGTAATATACGCAAGCTTTGTGCCATCAGGGCTTATGCGAGGATGAGAATAAAAATCATTTCCTGATGCAACTGTTTGTATGGTGCCGGTTTGAAGATCAATTTTTACCATTGAGTTAACTACTTCTTTGTCATGTTCTTCCATAACATAAAAAAGAGAGGAGTCGAGTGAACTTTGGCAACCATCGGCAAATCGAGCAGTTGGACGTGAGGTGATTTTTGTGATGGTGTTATCGTTATTCAGGCAGTAAATTTGCTGATCTTTATTATTCACAAAATAAATATGTTGTTTAGTCACTAGAAGTGCGCCGCCGCCATATTCATGCACTTTTGTGCGAACGCTATACTCTTTTGGCAGTAATTCTTTTTCACCCGCGTGTTTGCTCCAAGACATTAATACAACGCGGCCTTGTTCTTCTGGGCGACCTTCTAACCAATATATAGTTTGATCAAGCGCAGTAATTTCCGAAAAGCGGAGCGCCCCTTGTGCGATCATAGTTGCCGATATTGGGGATTTCCACGATCCATATATTTCATGTTTTTTCATACTAATTCCTAAACATCCGACAAATATTATAGATACGAGACTTATAAAAAAAAGTTTTTTTTTCATCTTTTTTTCTTTCAAAATATTATCTGCATGTTAAAATACGATTCTCATAAATGTATCGAAAAAACATTTTAAATCTATAGCATTATCTAATATTATTCCGGGAATTGAAGAAAGTGAAAAAAATGAATTTAAGTGGCATTACACAATATATAAAAAAAGCGTTTTGTTTAAAAGGACTTGTTCTGCTGTGCGTAATCAGAACAAGTTTTTGTGTATCAGTTGATAAGGAGCCACTGAAAATAGCAGTTTTGGGATTCGGTTCGCGTGCAAATGACGTTTTGTTAGATTGCGTAAAAATTTCTGATAATATTCGCGTGGTTGCTATATGCGATGATTATTTTAATCAATCGTTAGATTTTTTTCTTAACGTATTAGAAGCAAAAAAAGATCCATGTATTACTATATATAAAAAAATATTTGATGGTGTTCATGTATATGCTGACAATGACAATGGTTTAGTAGAACTCTTAAAACGTCATCCAGACGTGGATAGAATTTTTATAACCTCTCCTAATTTTAATCATCTACGCGATCTTAATGCCGTTGTTAATCATAGTGCATGTAAAAAAGTGTACATGGAAAAACCAATATTCAAAAGTCTCGATGATTTAGCCTCATTTAACATGCCTGATAACGATATGCAAATTTTGATCGGGTTAACATTACGTTATTCAAGTATGGCAAAAATTGTCGCTATGAATTTACAGAAGTTTAAAAAAGAACTTGGGAATTTGAAGAAAGTAAAAGCACACGAGGCTATACGGTTCAACCAAGGAGTAGGGCCTTTTATGATGTCATGGCGCAGGTTCATTAGCTTATCTGGCGGTTTTTTACTTGAAAAATGTATTCATGATTTAGATTTAGCGTTGTTTTTTATTGATGCGTTTGGTATTGATCCATGCGAAATAGATATTACAAGTCATGCAGAGCATAAAATTTTCAAGCAATCTAATAAGCAAAACATCATTAATGAAGTGGAAAGAAATATACCGCTGCAAAATGCGTTGGCTACACTAAGCTTATGGCATTTTAAACCTGGTATACCTTTGCATCGTGATGAGCACAATAATATTATATGGTCTTATACTATAGATGCAATTTTTAAAAATTTACCTGAAGATGATAATTTTGATTCTTCAGATATTATTCCAGATTATCACGTATTAAATGCTGTCCTTAAGCACAAACAGGGTGCTTCGATCGATTTTGAATTAAAAGCTGAATGTAAGGAGTTTGCATTAAACACCACTCGCACGCAACATTTTATTTTTGACCATGGCTTTGTGACAATTGATGTGATGAAAAGTATCATGACAATACAATTAGACACAGGTAAAACGTATGAGTTTGATTTAAAAACAGAAAACTCAGATCATGCTGATGGGGATAAATATATTGCTAAAACGATACTTGGCATGACAGATAATGAAAATTATATTGCAACCATTGATGATAGTATTGTTCGATTAGCATCATTAATGGGATTGGTTTCTGAATATCAAGTATTGCATAAGCAGACTAATGCATCTCGATTAGTGCGCCATAATAATCAGTGGACGATAAAAAAATTGATTAACGTCAGTTCAATCTAAACAATGTTATGATTAAGTTTATCATATTGCATTTCTCCGTTTTCATGCTGTTAAGAGCTAGGTTCATCAGAGCTCAAATTAAAACCATAAATACTCATTTTCTCATTAAAAGATACTATTGGTTGAGCAATAAGTATTGCTCCTCTTTTTTCATAAAAAATGTTTGCATCTTCATTTCTAGTCATAGAACGTGCAACTACTTTTTTAAAACCTAAAGAGCGCAATTTCGTAAAAGCTGTTTGGAGAAGTTTGGTTCCTATTCCTCTATTTTTTAATGATGGAGCGATATACAGCTTATCAATTTCTGAATCATAATCTTCGCATTCTTTTGGATTTTTGTTTTCTAGTGGACCTGCAAAAAGAACGCCAACTATATTATTATTTTCAAGTGCTATCAGTATAAAATGGTTATCGCCTTTATGGTAATAGTTGCGCCATTTTTCAAGGCAATTTTCATAACTTCTTTCTGACGAAAGGACTTGGGGGGCAAAGCTATCATAGGTGCCATGCCACGCATGAAAATAAAGTTGTGCAATTGCCTCAATTTCATCTATAAATGGCTTGCGAATTTCTAAAGCGGTTAAGTTGAAGGAGAGCAACATAATGCATCCAATTTTTTTAATCATTTTTGAGCTTGCACCATTGCAAATAATCTAATTGGTGATTCTGCAGCACCTTGTAATTTTATCAGATCGATGATGGTGTAACTTTGCATAAAAACTCTACATATTATTTTTGTGTATTATGCACGGGCCATAAAAGATCCATGCGATACTCATTGATTATTTTTTTACAACACGCAGCATTGCATTTGCATTCAAACGTCCAATTATCTTGCCAGGGAAAATTTTTTATATAGGGATTATATGTAGTAGTTAATTCCTCATCTTTTTGTACTTCACGATTGGTGACTATAAGCCAATCATCAGTAACATCACAATTTGAATCACATGAATGATTACAAAAAGCCCATTTTCCACGTATTTGACCATGAATTGGTTGGCCTTGTTCTGTAAAATTCATAAGAGCTACGTAATAATATTCATGAGAAGGGGGATTGTGGGCGATAAAAGTTTTATCTGTAGCAGTAAAATTTGCAGAGGCTACAACAGTTCCTTTTGCAATATAATCTGATGCACGCAAACATAAACCAAGATGTCCTTTACTTACATATGAAGGATAACCTTCATCAATGTAATCGTTATAATATTCTTTGGGGTTCTTCAGCTTTATATACATAGTTATTTTCTCTAATTCTTGGATTGTTGCTTCAATAATAGGATATCTTATTTCCCAATCAGGTGCATCCAAGCTAAAGTGCCACCATTCTTTTTCAAAACTTACAAAGCCATGTTTTTTCATAAAGAAATGAAGGAGAGCTCGGTTTTTCATTACTTGCTCTGGTAAATTCATGTAATTGCTATGAGCTCTTTCTGTTAATTCATCGAAATCTGTTGGCATGTCAAGAAGATTTCCATCTTTATCTACCAATGTTAATTCAATATAATGTCCACGACTTTTATAACCAGGAGATGTGGCAGGGTTTGATACATGCTGTAATGCTTGGCCACCTAATTGATTTGCAATATCCCACATTTTTTTTTGTTCTGCTGATGAACGATAACCATCCCAAACTAAAAGACCGAGATCGATAGCTTCTAGATCTTTTTGTACTTTGTCTAAAGCCAAAGCTGCATCAATGTGTAGAAATGCAGAAGGGTAGGTGTAAATTACTTGGCCAGTAAAATTATTGGTAGTTGCATAACGAAGATCCATGCGAATGTTTGGGTTGATACTTTTTATGTCGACAAGATTTTCTATAGTAGGATGCACTGGGTTAATTAAACTACATGCAATAATAGTAAGTGATATTAATCTTTTCATATGTGCTTCTCTCTTTTATACAATCCAATTAATGTTGTTTGCTCTAAGATATGCCCCGCCATTGCTTGTGTTAAATCTTCTTTGGTAATATCTGTGCCCAGATGTAATGTTGTGTTCAAGGCATAAAGAGTAAAATGGTAGTTATGTGTGCCGCTTGGTGGGCAGGGACCGCAATATTGCCAAATGCCATTTCTCATATAATAGAAATCGGTGATGCCGCAGGTAAAAGAATCTGACTGTACTCCTTCGGGAAGTTCTGTAGTTGTGGCAGGAATATTAAATACAATCCAGTGAACCCAAGATTTTTCTCCTGCATCTGGATCATCAACAATGAGAGCGAAGCTTTGTGTTCCTATTGGCGCATTTATCCATTGCAGAGCTGGGGAGATGTTGTGTCCATCGGCAGCATATTGTAAAGGCATGGTATTTTTGTGGCTGAACTCGGGGCACATTAAAGTGAATGTTGACGTCGTTTTTTTGTTATGTGCTTGGGTAAATAACTCGAGCATCATTGTGTTAAAAGCTGGTATGTCGCCTGCATGTCGGCTGGTTACTATATTTCCACAACGAATTGCTTCGATATCTACCCACGTTGCGCCAGCATTAATGATATCATTTTTTATTCCTGGCCAAGAAGTCACTGTTTTGCCTGGCAGAACTCCGGCATCCACTAGTTGCCAAACTCCATGACACTGTACAGCCATTGGTTTGTGAGCACAACTTTTAATGAAAGCTTGCGCTTTTTCACTCATTCGCAAATCATCTGGACCAGTAAGGCCGCCGGGTAGCATCAACGCATCATAATGCTCTGGTTTTGCATCATCTATATATACATCAACATTAAAATCATCAAGTTTGCATGGAACGTACCAATCCCATCCTTGTACCGTTCCGCGTTCAATTGATACTAAATGCACCGTTGCACCAGCATCTTCTAAGGCTTTGCGAGGCTCGACCATCTCGTTTTGTTGAAATCCATGTGCGACCACTATTGCAACCATAAAGCCTTTTAATGCTCCAATCATACACATTCCTTTTATTATTGTTTTTTAAATTTCCCTAAAATAAATAACATTTTAATAGGGGCATTACAATTACTTGAGCTATATTTTTTTCAATAATGCATCGATGGGTTGGAAATCATTTTTTTGTTCAATTTTTTCTTGGTGCGTGGAATCATCTTTCCAATATATTTTATAGGCATGTGCTTTTTTGTGTGAAGTGATAATGCGATAGGTGTTATCAACTATTTCTAATGCGGCAAAATCATCTAAGGCAATGGCAACCAATGATGATTTTTTCATCATTCTGATTAATGAATCCTTGCGATCGGACTCTGAATTAAAGTGAGGGCAATGCAAAGCATTAATGAAACCCAATCCAGTAACTTTAATGTAATCAGCATCGGGATTTATCGATTTACGTGAATCGGAATTTCCATAATTAAACCAACAAATTGATCCAGCGCTTACGCCACACAGCACTGCGCCTCGCGCTCGTGCTTTATCAAGTTCCTTGTCGACACCAAGGCGGCGCCAGCGATTCATCATTTTCAGTGTGTTGCCGCCACCAACATAGATAATATCAGCAGTTGCAATTTTTTCTTTGATTATCGCAAGATCAGGATTATCTTTTACCAAAAAAAGTGTATCAAAAATAGCACCAAGTTCAGTAAAATGTTTTTCCATGATATCGACGTATTCTTGACTGTCGCCACTTGCCGTTGGGATAAATAATAAGCGTGGATTTTTTTTATTACTTAATTGTATGATTTCTTTATCAATAGATAATGTTTTGATTCCTCGTCCACCGCCAAGTGCAACAATCTTTCTTTTCATGCGATTTGAAACCTAGTTTTTATTTTTTATTAGTTGATGCAGATGTTTTTATTTGCCAAGGGAACCAACTTTTTGCGTACGCAATTAATCCAGAAGTTCTTGCTTGTACTGGGGCGGCAGAAGAAGCAACTGAAGGTTGTGGTTTTTTGATTACTTGTAAGCCTAATAATTCATCATTTTTTTGCTTATCTTTTAAAAATTTAAACGAATCAAAGGGAACTACAAGATCGTTTGTTTGATCAACGTGTATGGTGACTTGTTGTGCCTGGGTATCAACTGTGGCAATGCAAACTTGATTAAATGGCTGGCCAAGCTTGGCTTCTTTATAATGTTCTATTGGTTGCGATGTTACAATACTGAAAAGATTCATTATTGCTGGATCATGGCCCGATATGCATTCTATGGCTTTCTCGCGCAAGCTTTTAGGTTGAGCTGACCCTTGTATTTTTGTGTGAGTGAATATGAATGGTATTAATCCAATAATAATTAACTTGGTGTACTTCATAAGAAATCTCCCTTGGTTAGTTGATCATCATTTATCTGATTATGCTTCGCGTATTCCTTTAATAGGATTTTCTTGCATGATACTTTTTATCGTATTTAGATCATTATCTGTCAAGTGAATGTTGACCGAATCAATATTTTCTTTCAGATATTTTAAGATTGATGTGCCGGGTATTGGAATAATATCATCTCCTTGTGCGAGTAACCATGCTAATGATAATTGAGCGGTAGTGCAATTTTTCTTAAAAGCTAATGTTTGTAATGCATCTACTAATTTAAGATTATAAGGTAGGTTGTCGGGTGCAAATTGTGGCATTTCCAGGCGACAGTCAGATTTTTCACTTGTTTGGAAAATTTTTGTATCTCGTAAGGTGCCTGATAATAATCCCTTCATAAGTGGAGAATATGCAACAAATGAGATTCCTAATTTTCTGCAGATCGGTAAAACGCGTTCAGCATCTTCATGATTGATTATTGAGTATTCAGATTGCACGGCGACAAGTTTATCACCCAATACTGCATGCGCACGTTCAATGGTTTGTGCGTCGACTTCAGATAATCCAACGTAACGTATTTTATTTTCATTTATGAGCTCAAGCATGGTGTGCATTACATTTTCAATAGGCATACTTGGATCATGACGATGCAAATAATAGAGATCAATTGTCTGTATGCCTAATCGCTGTAAACTTGCATTACACGCTTTTTTGATGAACTCGGACGAATTATCTATGCGCCAATCATCACCATTGCGTTCAAAGCCACATTTTGTAGCAACAATAATTTTATCTCTAAAATGTTGAATTGCTTGACCTACTAATATTTCATTGTGTCCACGGCCATAGACATCTGCTGTGTCAAAAAAAGTAATGCCAAGCTCGTACGCTTGTTGAATAAGTTTTATGCCAGCCTGTTGATCGATGTTGTCTGTCGCGCTATAAAATTCTGACATGCCTGCGCAGCCTAGTCCGATAGCGGAAACAAGTGGACCTGATGTGCCTAAATTACGATGTTTCATGACCTTTTCCATAAAATTCCTCAAAGATGAAAATAAATGATAAACGAATCTTAATATATAGTAAGGCCACCATCAATGAGGTAGGTGCCTCCCGTCATGAATGAGGATGCATCTGAAGCAAGAAAATAGACAAGATTAGCAACCTCTTGGCAAGTGCCGTATCGCTTTAAAGGATATTTTTCAGCTTCTACTTTCCATGCCTTTTCTACATCATTTTGAAAATCTGTTGCGGCCCATTGTTGCATAACACCTTCAGCAAGTGGTGTTCTAATGGTTGCAGGGCATATAGCATTTACTCTAATATTAAATGCACCAAAATCCAGCGCAGTACTTTTGGTAAATTGAGCAAGGGCAGCTTTTGTGAGACCATATGCAGGCATGTTGGATTTTGCGATAAAGCTTTGATCGGAGCAATTGATAATAATAGAACCACCTTTATTTTTAATTAAATGTGGGAGCGCTTCTTTAACCGTAAACACAGCTCCTTTTAAATTAATATCAATGATGGTTTGCCAATCCTCTTCGGTGAGGTCTAACAAATTTTGCATGTGATGGATGCCGGCATTAGCAAACACAATATCAATGTGATCAAACTTTTCTATCGTTGCATTGATTGCCTTTTTGATGTTAGATACTTTGGAGACATCACCAGGTATGAATAAAATATCCTCATCAGAAAAATTTTTAATAAAAGAATTTCCTGCTTGGCTATTGCAATCTAAAAATCCTACTTTAATGCCTTGTTCTATGAAGGTGGTTATTGTTGCAGCGCCAATTCCTGAGGCTCCTCCGGTGACAAAAGCAACTTTATTGCCATATGATGTCGTTATCAATGTTGATAAGAATAGAAGAGTGCAGTTGCGGAGAGTTTTGGAAATGAGCATGTTTGTTTTCTTTCATATTTGTAGAATTTTTTATGATATTATTATCCAAATTGTGAGTTTGTTCAAGTTGCCATTGCTCTTTGCGTAGCAATATTTAAAAAAAGAGTACTCAGTTCTTGGGCATGTTCAATCGTGAGAAAATGGTGGCTGGCGATTTCATGACAAAGCCATCCCTTTGTTTCTGCTTTTGTTTTCACGCTTTGTAATTCTTACTTTCTAAAATTTTTTTTACTTTTCCAACACCATTCGCCCGCAAAACCTCCATGAATCAATACAAATTTAGCCATTATTTTAAACTCCCAGAGTTCACAGCGCTGAACAATATAGTTTATGCAAAGTATTTTAAAATCACCATTGAGTTATCATTTATTATAAATGATAACTCAATGGTATCAATGAGTCCTTAAACGAGCTTGTTTTCAGCATACACTTTCATGGCATCAGCCATAAACTGTGCAAGTTTCGGATGATAATTATCCCACATAGCTCTAAAATCTGGATTTTCAAGATACAGTTGTCCAAGCCCAATGAACTTTTCTTTATCTGGTGTCCAATATTGGCAAATCTGCTTATACAGTTCATTAGTCAGTTTTTGTACTTCTGAACTAGTAGGTTTGAGTTGTCTTTCAATTGCAGATATCCAAAGTTTGGCCCCCTCATCCATAAGCTGTTTTTGTTGTTGCCAATCTTCTTTTTTCCACGTCTTGGAACTATGAGCATCTAATTCTTCTTTCGTGGCCCATCCTTGCTCGATAACATATGTGTCGTATCCAGGTTTTTTTGCTCTGAACTGTTCAACATCAAAACCTTTGAATAATTCTTTGTCTTTCATTTCTTGTTTTCCTTCCAAATGATTAATTGTTGTATCTATTGTTTTAGTCAACTCATGCAATCGCTTAATATTGTTGCGCAATACAATTTTATGAGATTGCAGAGCTTTCATTCGATCAAAATCACTGGCTTGTAAGATTTGTTGAATTTGCTTGAGCTCAAAACCAAGCTCACGGAAAAAAAGAATTTGCTGTAATTGCAAGAGTTGCTCTTGTCCATAATAGCGATAACCATTTTCAGCCACAAAGGCTGGTTTTAGCAATCCAATTTCATCATAAAAGCGCAATGTTCTGACGCTTACACCTGAAAGGTTGGCCAACGTATTCACGGTATAGTTCATTTTTGTCCTCCTGTATAATTATTGTTACAATAACTACTGTAAAGGATGACGTTACTGGAAGGTCAAGTAATTTTTTGAATTGGGAGAAGTTACCTTCTCCCAACAATTTGACATTTATTCTTGCGATGCATCTAATGCAGTCTCTATCCACTCCAATGCTTCGGGATCAAAAAATAATGGCACCTGTATTTTTTTGATCTGTTCTTGCGTTGAAGGAACCGTTTTTAACTCAGTAATTTCTGTTTTTTGTCGCGCTATTTCTTGCCATAGAATAGTACCCATTGCTAAAGAAGGAGAGGTTCCACTTACAGGCGATGTGCCAAGAAATTGCTCATCAATTAGATTGCGCCATGCAGCAGCGATTTTTTTACCTGTAGTTCCCGTAGGATCTGATGTAACATGTTTGCCGATTTCTTTATAAAGAGCATCCCATTTATCAAGCCAATATGCCAAAGATGCTTTTGCTATCCAGATATTACCTTCGGCTGTCAGTGGTGTATTAGAAATTGTACCTTGTCTGACCGATCGTAAAATACTTGCAGAAAGTTTGCGTTGCTCGCTAAAAGAATCTTTTGTTTTTTTCAAAATATCTAAATATGTTTTGACTGTTGTTTGGCCTTGAGGACCTTCAGGATCGCCAAGTTCTTTATTGTTAATTTGCTCTATAAGTTTTTCCCATGCAGCAAGTTCCTTTGGATATTTTTTGCACAATTGTGACCATATTTCCATTTGCTCTTCATTGAGTGTTTTTTTAGCCCATGTATTTTTTAGTTCGTTTGTCATACGATACCTTTCAATTAATAAAATGAGATTATTCCAATCAGGAACTTCCGATGGTCCGATATCTTGCAACGTTACATCAAGTACTTGCTGTGCTTGCTGTAAATGCAGCATCTGGCTTTTAAGCATTTCTTGCTGTATGCGCAGTTGTGAGGCTATACCCAGTTTTGTTTGCAACATGGTTTTAATTGCTTTCAAGTTAAAACCAAAAAACTTGAGAGCGATAATTTGCTGCAACTTTGCCAGATCAGCTTCAGAATACCAGCGATACCCATTTTCTGTACGCGTAGAAGGTTTGAGCAAGCCAAGTTTATCGTAATGCCGCAGCATACGAATTGAAATCTTGGTCAAGTCGCTCATTTCTTTTATGCGCCATGTAGCCATTGCTTGCCCTTCGTGGTGAAGTAGATTGCCATCTTTTGTCCCTTCAAAATAAAATGGTAAGGTATGACATTATGAGAGGGTCAAGGAGAACTTAAAATTTTATTAAAATATTTTTTTTCTTATGTCTAAAATAGGATAGGGCTGATTGATTGTCTTACATATTACTTTGTTGGTTTATAATATGCTTCTTTCAGATGCTCTGGTTCATCAAATTGATTATAATCAATGCATAGTTCATCGCCGGCTTTAATATCTCGGGTGATCAGAGCACCACCTTCTATTTTTCTGATATTTGGATTGTCAGAGTGATTTATATACCAGCCAACTTCCATGTGATTAAATTTCATAGGACATTGGCATTCTTCATCATTGAGATAGATCAGGTATTTATGGAATGCCTGAGGAACATCCTTAATTTTCATTGTTCTTCGTTCAGATGGTTTGTGATAGATAATTGTTCCTGCAGGAATGTCATGTGTGGCAAAAAGACCAATGCCTGCACCGGGGATTGTTGAAACTCCCAAAATGCAGGTAAATTCTGACCACATTGAATTATTTTCTTCATTGCAATAACTGACATTAGTGTAAGAAAGTATGCTGACCAAGCAGAGCATCATTACTTTTTTGATCATGGTTTTTCCTTAAAAATAATTATTTAGTTTTTTGCGATTGTTTAACAAGAGATTCAGTAACTTTGCACAAAAATTGTTCTGTTTCTTGATCAATTTTTTCTTTAGACCAACCACTATCGGTGCCAAATGCATTAATACAGAAAATAACATTGAGATAAGAGGTATTATTTGCATCAAATTTAAAAGGAAATCCTTCGGGATCTGTAATTTTTAATGTGTCTTTTTCCAAGCGAGCTTCTCCATAACACTGCCATTCGCGTTCAGCAGTTTGAAAATCTTCTACAGTTGCAGTGCCGGAGTTCAAACGATTAACAATTGCTTGAAGATCAGACAATGAACTTCTTGAGCATGCGCATCGCATAATGCCAGCAAATGCTATGGGGAAATTTTTGCATGTAGATTTGTTTTGCATGCAAGATGTCTGCCAGGCCTTTCTTAAATCATCGCTGACGATATTGCTTTTTATTAAATATTTGGGAAATGAAGCTTCAACTTTTGTGACTGGTTGATTATCGGGGATGCTTTTGAATCTACAGTTTATTGTGCATGGTAATAAACAAAAAAGGATATATAAAAAAAACATGTGCATACTTTCGCGTTATCAAGTCGAGGTTATTTCTTTACAGCTATATAAACATCAACTTCAGGATTTTCTATTGGATCAAAATTAGGAGCGTACAGTTCAAAATCTCCTGTGTAGGTACGATTTAATGGAGCTTGCCAAATTGCATGCCATGTTTTAATGAGCTCAGCAGGAAATTCACCTTGTGATTTAAATACCACATACATAGATTTGGGAGTCTCTTTTATGACCATATCTTGTGGAATATGATCAGTGGAAGTAACTTCGCATCCAATAAGGCATGTGTATGGTTTGGTGTAATCGCCTTCATAATCGCAATAAAGAGCAAAAATATAATTTGATTTTTTGTTTGTTATTCGTTGAAATACTTGTGTCTGATGAAATTGTTGCCACAATGCAGGTATATCTTGAGCAGCTTTGAGATTTGATGTTCTGACTGCGATGCCGACAATAAATTTTTGTGCTAGAGAATCAATAGCGTAGTTCATAAAAAATGTCGTCTTTCATTTTTTGTTTGCAAAATTGGTTTGATTGTATGTTTGATATTTTATCGCAAAAAATGATTTTAGACTATTGAAAGCGAAGATGATTTTAGTACTTGTCTAACTACTTTTCATCAGCCAGCAGGAATTCCATATTTGTTAATCAATTGTATGGTAAATTCATCAACTTCTTCGTTACTAGGAAAAATAGGACTTGGGATTGTGCGCAGTATGGTGCGCAATCTGGCAATGAAAGTGGCAATCTTTTTATGATCGACGTGTCCCTGTTGACTATGTTTACCCATCAACTCTTCGATGATCGCTTGTTCGTTAGGTAGATCTGAATAACCATCGTCGGAGGCAGGGCAAGCGAGTGTTAAAGCAGTAGCGCACAGCATAAAGCACAGCGTGATGATACTATATTTTTTATTCATGTAATGTTTCCTCACACGTAAAGATCAAAATTTAACCAACCAAAAATATTATTAGGCGTATTGCCGTTTGCGCCAATTTCGTAAGCAAAACTCAAACCAAGTTGTGTGTCTAATCCTTTAAAAGTGCGCGCGTAAGAAACATTTGTGTAGATAGAGTTGGACATTGATTTTGGTTGCGCACCTGAATTTTTATTTATATCACTGATGGTAATGGGAATAAATGCCGGATCACTAACAATGGAATTAGTGCTTGTTAAAGGTGGTGCACGTAAAACTTCAATTCCTTCGTTTACACCTTGCGAAATATTTGCCGTGCTTGCACTCTGTGGATCTAGTATTGCTATGCCGGGTAAATCGGCAATGCCGACAGTCGTTGCAAATCCATCGCAGCACGCAAGTGATATTTTTTCGGCACTTCTATACCAAAAATCGTACCCTAGTTCAAAGTTCCATTTTGTTGTATCCATATGCAACGCCAAGTAAATGTCTACGGCATTTCGTGGCGTAACATTAGCAGTAAATGTCAGCACATTAATGGCAGGAAAAGTGAGAAGTTTGTTCGATTCATTTACTGCTAAAAGATATCGTGACCATTGTCCATTGTTACACAAATCAAACGATCGAGTTTCTTTACCTGTCAATCCATAGCGCCACTTGAATTCGCCAAGTAATGAGAATGTTGCACAATCAAAGTGTGCGAAATCATAAGCAAAATCGGTTCCTACACCAAGTTGCACATGTTTTGATCCAACTAAAGGTTCAAACAGGTAATGAGCTTGTGATCCTTTGCCTGTTGGTACACCAATCAGACCATATACATCCACATTTTTTGTTGCATCAGAACATTGCAGATGTTTAATTAATTTAATTTGAACATCATCTATGCCGGATGTTGACTGGCTGCCGCAAATTCTACCATAGCACAACCCCGTGCTTGTAAACGATTGCGTCAACGTAGAAAATCCTGAGATGATACCGGGATTGGTAATATTTGTTTCGCAAATGTGCATGTTGTTTGTGGCTTTTATTGCTGCAGTATTAATAGATACTTCAAAATCTCTTGGAAGCTCTAAAGCAAAATAGAGCATAGCGCCATACGTTTTTCTGATCGGATTAAAAGAAAGTGTTGAGCTATAAAAAGTATCTTCTCGAGGGAAAAAAATATAGGAGCCCATAACTTTAAACCATAATGAATCAATATCTCCAGAGCCATTTTCTTGTACATTCATACATTCTTTGTGGCAGATATTAAAATAGGTGTCGAATTTATCGCCCGCACTTTGCGTGTAAAGTGGTTTGACAGAAAAAATCCAATTCCAACAATCTGCATCTCTATTTTTAGCCAATACAGCTGCATTTTCAAGAATTGGATTGTAAGACAGTTGACGAGGCACAAAAATGGAAGGTGGATAATCTGCATGCGCCAATTCCGTTACACATAAAAGAAGAGGAAGAAACAGCACACGATAACATTTTTTATACATAACAAGAGTCCTTTTTTATAAACGATATTTTCTTGAAATCAGTCATACAATAATTTTCTTGAGATGATCAATAGTTATGTGATTGCATATGTGCTCAAAATAAATGTGCTTTCAGAAAATGGGAGACGAGTTAAAATTATGCTAATTTTTTTTCCATAACATAATTTGTCATACTCACACCATGTCGCACAACCGTTTGTTCTTTTATTACAACAAAACCCATGCGTTCAGCAAGAAGTTTTGCGTCGGTAGTTATTTTTGTTCATGATTTTGATTTTGAGGAAGGTTGTATGGTGTAATTGGAACTGACCAAGCAGCATGTTTCGTTGAGACTATTACATCTTCTTTGATAAGGTGGTGTGTGATAGCTCTTTTCTCAGAATGATCTTGCAAAGCGAGCATCAAGTTTAGTCTATTTCTCGCGTCAAAGGCAGCTCTTGTAGAAATAAGATCCTGATCATCATCAACGGGGACTGGTCCTTCTTCGGTCACATAGATACCAACATGGGGCCTCTGTGGATCATACTGTGTAGAAGAGTAGGTGATTTTCCTTATAAGTTGATATTCGGTGGTGACTTCCATAAGTTTTTGGGTGCTCACTTTGCTGCCTCTGGGTGTGGTGGCACATTCAGAAGTGTATTGATATTCATACATTTTGGGCTGTTGAGCTGTTTGGGTTTCTGCTTGTGGAGCACTAGAAGATGCACTCGCAACATCGTTATTTTGAAGCGGTTGTCCTGATGCATACATTAATGAGGCATGTGAGAGGATAACTAAAAAGATATACTTGTGCATGAGTTTCCTTTCATTAGAAGTAGAAATAATACATTTGATTGTATGACAATATTTTATAGAAAAAAAGATTTTAGGCTATTTTCATGAAATGTATGATTATCCAGCTATTCAGGTGGTTAAATTTTTACGTCATGAAACTCAGCAAAAGGGCATCAAATTATTGGATGCACAAAAATATTTAGCTGGTTTGTTTTTGTAATCAAAAAACTATGATAATTTTTTTTCCATAACATAATTTGTCATACTCACACCGTGACACACAACCGTTTGCTCTTTAACGACAACAAAACCCATGCGTTCAGCAGGCAACTTTGCAGTAATGCTGCAATCAGTAGTGAGTTTTTTAAGTCCCAAATCGCGTGCGGTTTGTTCTATTTTTTTTAAAAGTCGAAGTGCAACAAAACGTGCTTGGTAATCTTTGTGAATATACAGGCGATCAAGATATCCTTCATGGGTCATATCAATAAAGCCAACAATAATACCATCTATTTGTGCAACAAAAGCGATATTTTTTGCCAATGTTGTTTTCCATCTTTCGATATCAATTGCAGTCCATGCATTAATTTGCTCTTGCGAATAATGGCGAATGTTGATCGCATTCACTGCATCATGAAATAATGCGATCAGCTCTTGGAGATCGGAGGGAGAAAAAGGGCGTATGGTGATATTATTTTTGTCCATGTTGTTTCTTTTGATTATCCTCAATTTCTTCTTCTAGTGATTGTTTAAATGTTAGAAGTTGTCCTTTTAAAAACTTTCCTGCTTCTAATTCTGTGAGGGCGCATTGAGTTTCTAAATCGTGTTTTTTTTGCAATTGAGCTTCTAAATGATTTGCGAGAGCCGTGCGTGCTTCGTCGTACTTTTTGCATTCATCTAGTGCCTCATCAGTATAGCGTAGTGCTACTATGAGGCTGTATTTTGAGTTTTTTGTTCTTTTTTTATTATTTGAATCGAAACAAGGTACAAATGAATGCTGGGATTCAGGGTGAGGTTTCACAAATTTTGAGTGATACAAATGTGCGCCGCGAAGATGGCAAATTACCATTTCCTTTTGATGCTTTAAAATATCAGTAAAGCTTAATGATTGACTAGCTTGCTGTCCGGATGATGCAGGCGCGCAAGCATAAGTATTAAGCATTCCAAAAATCAATACCAATAATGCTGCGTTTTTCATAGAAGTCTTCTTTCACATTTTAGATTTGAGAATGTTAGATCTGATAAGCAAAAGTATACTTAAACAGCGCCTGTTTTGCAAAAAAAGGAGTACAGTTAACACACGATTTTTTCTTCTTTAATCGCTTTTTCATACGTTTTACTTAAAAACAGTGCAAAGCCAAACCACACCACTAATGAGCCGCCGGCAATGCATGAAAATATAAGTCCATATATTCCTAATGTAGCAGGATTTGCACCACTGATTAAAAATTGTTGCAATATAGTCACACCAGAACCAACTGCTTGCGATCCACGAGAACCAAATGTTTCTATCCACGCTTGCGATTTATATTTTGCATCTTGAGATGTGGGGACATACAGTTGTTTGACGGCTGGCGCATTTAAGGAATAATTAAATGCCTTAGCTACCACCATAACCCAAAATAGAACTGAAACGATGGGGGAAGCATACACAGTGATCATTGCAGCACCAATAATGCAAGGCATGAGAGTTAATGCGTACCGAATGCCAAGTCTGCGTTGGATATTGCTCATGCCAAATGCTAAGCAAAGGAATGTTGCTACGTTAACCCAAACAGCATAATTACCTAGATACACGGTGCGAGCAGATTGACCTAAAATAGTATGGCCCACCAAATATTTAAATCGAAAATCTATGATGGTAACAATGGCACCTTGCAAAATAGTGATTGCAAAAATACCAAACAGATATTTGTTTGAGGTGATTAAAGATAGTCCACGTAAAAAACTTTGTTGTGGTTTTTTTTGTGCCTGTTCTTGGTGTGGGGAGTACCCTTGTAGTTGTTGACGTGACGCTGTGTGTACAAACCAATTCATAATCGGAACTATAAGGAAGATTAACGAGGCACAAACAAAGATCAGCGGAGTGCTCGATCCCCAAAAAGCTGGTCCTGCTAGGGGAGTTAAGGTAAAGGGTGCTAAAATGCTCCCAAGTTGCCCAATCATGACAATTAAAGAAAAACCTTTTTTTGCTGATTCAGGAGCAGTTGTATCGGTTACAAATGCCCAAAAAAGGGCAACCATAAATGAGCCATAGCTTTCCACAAAGAGGTACCATAACCACCCGGAGATTCTAAAAGGGTCAAGAGTGGTATTTTCTAATCCTAAGGTTGGATGCAGGAAAAATAGGCCAAAAGCAGCTGCTCCTAGGGCATAAAAGGCAGCAAGACCAGAGAGCATAGTATGCCTATCAAGCCTATCGACCAAGATGCTATACCCTATTATAAGGGGAATGAGAAAGCCCATGGAGATCAATTGAGCCGCAGGAATATATTCTTTTCCTACTACGGACATGAAAATAGAATCTTTTAGGGACTGGAGAGTCCAATAAATACCGATAATGAGGGCAAAAACGAACCCTAGTACCAAAAACTTCTTGAGTTCTTCCCTGGTAAAATTGCCAAACCAGGCACGGGCAATCCCTATGAACATGTCTATTTTCCCTTGATTTATACCTTAATAAGCTAATTTTTGATAATTATAGCAGTATACCCATATTTTTGCAAAGAACAAAAATTTGCAATTGAAATAAAAGTGCGTATAATTGATATAAACAAGTTTCTAGCAGAAAAGAAAGTGGTTAAACCCAGTTTGGGTATGACATTGATACAAAAAGCAGTATACTAGATAGAAAAATTAGGCTTTTTTAGGTCTATTTATTATCATCTATGAGCAACGAGCGGGATCAATGTCAACTCAAGTGCATAAGAAAGGGAAATTATGGAAGAAAAAATAATACCATCTCAGCAAGCAGAAATGGAACTCGATAATGCATTTTTACCGTTGTTGCCACTCAAAAATGTAGTTATTTTGCCTAAAAGCATTATACCAATCATTGTAGGCAGGCAATCTTCTATTCAGGCAGTTGAGTATGCATTAAAACATAACCGAACCATTTTTATTACTGCCCAAAAAGATCAAAAAATTGAAAATCCAACTGAGCAAGATGTGTTTCAATACGGAACAAAATCAACTATTTTGCAAGTAATGCGCATGCCAAATGACGCATTAAAAATTCTTGCAGAAGGGATTAGTCGCGCTCGTATTACCAGAACAGAAAATGCTGAAGGCTTTTTAGGTGTTTGGTGCGAAGATTTGCCAACCACCAGCATGGAAAAATCTATTGAAGCTGAAGCGATATGGCGTCAATTGCAATCGCTGTATAATTCATATTCAAAATTAAATGAAAAAGCGCCAGCAGATTTGACCGTTACAGCAAAAAATACTCACGATATGGATTATATTGCCGATACTATTGCGGTGCATATCACTAATTTACCTTTTGATGATCGGCAAAAAATTTTAGAACTACCTGATTTAAAAGAGCGTATGCTTGCTTTGTGCTCATTGCTTAAAAATGAGATTGAAATTTTACAAACCGAGCAACGTATACGTGGACGCATTCAAACGCAAGTAGAAAAAAGTCAGCGCGAGTACTATTTGACTGAGCAGATGAAAGCAATTCAGAAAGAGCTTGGTAGAGAAGATCAATCGGCTGAACTTGAAGCTATTAGATCAAAAATAAAAACGCTTGGTTTATCTAAAGAAGCCCATGAAAAAGTAGAAAAAGAACTCAAAAGATTAGATCAAATGCCTCCTCTTTCTTCTGAAGCTGTGGTGAGTCGTAACTATATTGATTGGTTGACCACTATTCCTTGGAAAAAAGAGAATAAGGATTCAATTAGTTTGGAACAAGCCGAGACTATTCTTGATCAAAATCATGCCGGTCTTAAAAAGGCAAAAGAACGCATTGTTGAATTTATTGCGGCTAAGAAATTTTCAGACAAACTTGAAAAATCACCCATTATTTGTCTAGTAGGGCCTCCAGGTGTGGGTAAAACTTCATTAGGGGAATCTATTGCACAAAGTTTGGGTCGTGTCTTTGTACGTATTTCACTAGGTGGCATTCGTGATGAAGCAGAAATTCGTGGACATCGTAGAACCTATATTGGTGCATTGCCAGGTAAAATAGTGCAAGCGATGCGTAAAGCAAATACGGTCAATCCAGTAATTTTGCTTGATGAGATTGATAAAATGTCACGTGATATGCATGGTGATCCATCAGCGGCATTACTAGAGGTACTTGATCCGGAACAAAACAAATCATTTGTTGATCATTTCTTGGATGTTGAATATGACTTGTCCAAAGTTATGTTTATTGCTACGGCTAATATGATGGATAGTATTCCTTATCCTCTATACGATCGTTTAGAGATAATTAACTTATCTGGTTACACAGAAGATGAAAAAATTGAGATCGCTAATAAATTTTTAATTCCTAAAAATTTAAAAGCTTATGGATTGACCAAAACTCAGTTTAAATTATCGGTTGATATGTTGCGCATTATCATTTCTCAGTACACTAAAGAGGCTGGGGTCCGTCAACTTGAGCGCGTTATCACTAAGCTTATGCGAAAAACTATTCAAGTACTGCTTAAAGATAAGGCAGCTAAGAATGTCGTTATCAATGAAGAAAAAATTAAAGAATGGCTTGGTTATCCAACATCAAGAAAAACAAGTTTGTCTACCAAAACAGAAAAAATTGGTATTGCAACAGGTTTAGCTTGGACTGAAGTTGGTGGCGATGTACTTGAAATTGAAACGACCGTTATTTCAGGTAAAGGTGGTATGACGTTGACTGGTCAGCTTGGTGATGTAATGCAGGAATCTGCACAAGCAGCACTGAGTTATATCAGATCTCGCGCAGCTGAACTTGGTCTTAAAGGTTCGTTCTATACGACTAAAGATATTCACGTACACATTCCTGAAGGAGCAACGCCAAAAGATGGGCCTTCTGCCGGCATTACCATGTGTGCGGCATTAGTTTCTGCGTTGACCAATAATCCAACCCGCAATGATCTTGCTATGACTGGTGAGATTACTTTACAGGGTCGCGTATTGGCAGTTGGTGGATTGAAAGAAAAGATTCTTGCGGCAAAACAGCATGGATTTAAGACGGTCGTTGTACCAAAAGAAAATTTTGATGATGTTCAAGAGATTCTTAAGGAAATAGAAATAGGCGATTTGCACCTGCTGTATGTGAGCAGTATGGATGAAGCTCTTAAGGCTGCGTTTGTTGAATCTCCATTTAAAAAACAGCCTTTAAAAGTGGCTGAAGATGACGGGGTAAAAACAAAAAAGCCAGCAGGAAAGCAAAAAAAGCCGACAAAAAAAGTAAAAGCTAAAAGTAAAAAAAAGTAATCTACTATCAGATAACAAAAGAGCTTAGTTTGATTTGGGGTCCCCTTTCTTTTTAGAAAGGGGCAGAAAAAAACTAGGCTCTTTTTTTTGTGTGCACATTTTTTATCTTGTAAGAAAATGATAAAAGCTTGTATCTCACGATAAAAACTGATGTTGCAAAAAAATAATTTTCAAATTGTTGCATTTCGAGTTTGATATTTTCTATTATGAAAGAAAAAAGACAAAGAGAATTAAATGTTGAAAATAAAGAAAGGAAAAAAGATGAAGAAAGTAAATAACCCACAAACCTCAATGAAGGAGAGAGATATGATGAAAAAAGGTCTATTGGCCCTCGTGTGCCTTAGCTTATTAGTTATGGTTCCTGCTTGTAAAAGAAAAGGGCATGGTGAATCAGATGCTACAGTAAGCCGTGAGCATATGCGTCACAATAGAAAAACAAAACGTGTTAAAGTTACCGTGAAAAAGGAAAAAGCTGCAACTAAAAGTAGCAAGCCAGCAAAGAAAATGAACGATAAAAAAGAAGGCGGAAAAAAACGCTACGGTAAAACAAAACAACAAAATGAGCATGTTGGCAAGAAGTTGAAAGAAGAAGAAATGAACGAAGAAGATAAAGACTAATTTTCTTTCATTAAAAGTAAAAAAGAGGAAGTTCTAAAAAAACTTCCTCTTTTTTATTGTTTATTTTTTTACCCTATTTCACGACAAGTTTTTCCAGAATCTGTGAAATCACCTTTTGTTGATCCATATCTGAACTATCAATAAAAATGGCCCCTTCAGGTATTATCAAAGGTGCAATGCACCTTTCGCTATCTCGTTTATCCCGTGAGGCAATAAAAGTTTGAGCTTCATCTAAGCTCATATTATGGCCTAAGTTTTTTTGGAGGCTTTGCCAGCGTTTTGCTCGAACTTCTAGAGAAGCTGTCAGGAAAAATTTGAAGTCTGCGTGAGGAAATACTACTGATCCGCAATCTCTTCCATCGATAATGATCACAGAGTGGTTAAGAGCAAGATTGCGTTGAAAATCTAGTAAAGCATGTCGAGCGTCCATGTTAGTACCAAGTATTGACGCAGCACTATCAATATCACTATTTTTTAGGGCATGTGTAATTTCAGCGCCTTTAAATATTACATGCTCTCCTGAATTATTATAAACATACTTAAATTGTGGAGACACCAAAAGTTCTTTAATTTCTTGCTCTGTTGCATGATCAACTGCTGTTGGTGCATAGTCATATTCTTTTATTAATAAATGGCCTAAGGCCCTAAATAGGATGCCTGAGGCTATATAAAAAAATCCTTCTTCCTGGGCTATTTTTCGCGCAACTGTCGATTTACCACTTGCCGTGGGTCCATCAATAGTAATAATCATAAAATGTGATCCTTATTTATTATTAAAAACTTTCCACGTCATCCTGAGTGCGCCCTTTAGGGTTTATCGAAGGACACATCTGTGCCCATCAACTCAATATTAACGCGACCATTCCAATGATTTTCACTTACTTGCGCAGCTAAAGAAAATGGCTGGTCTGCTTGTGCAATACATTTTTCAAATAAATCAGGGCGATTGAAAAATACTATAGGCTTAATAACTCCTTCAGCAAAAACCTGGCATTTAACATGCACATCTTTCATTAATGTTGGTTTTTGCACCTGCGTTACATTTTTTATATAGAAGGTAGGTTGGGAGTTAGCGTTGCCAAATGGTTCTAAATGGCTGATGTCATCCATGAATTTTTTGGTCAATTCTGGCAATGATGCTTGCGCATCAAGTATCAGTTTTTGTTTTAAATCATCGGGTGTTAATTGAGCAGCAATTAAGGCTTCGAGTCTAGTTTTCAATTCTTTTACATGCTCCACTTTTAGGCTTAGTCCTGCAGCCATAGGGTGTCCACCAAATTGAAGAAGGAGATCCGAGCATTGGTGTAAAGCATCAAACATATTAAATTCCGGGATGGAACGGCATGATCCTTTGGCCAGTCCATCAGAAGTAAGATGGAATAATATAGTTGGTTTTCCGTGTGCGCCGACTAATTTAGAAGCTACTAAGCCAATGACTCCTGCAGGCCATTTGCTGCTTGCAGCAATAATGATATTTTCTGCTACGATATCAATTTTGCCGCTAGTAATTTCGGCTTCCACTTCATTAAATATAGCGCGATCTATATCCTTTCGTGCTTGATTGAGTTCAAAAAGTATGCGGCCTACTTCTTGCGTCTCTTTTTCATCAGAACCGATTAAAAATTTTACAGCTTGGCGTGCATCTTCTAATCTTCCCAGTGCATTAATTTGTGGTGCAATAGAGAATCCGATATCGAGCGAAGAAATTCTTGGTTTATCAAGTTTGCCATTTTGTTTCATTACTTTAAAGGCAGGACTTTCTAGTTTGTTTATATACGTCAGGCCATGGCGTACCCAGAATCTATTTTCCCCTTGCAAAGGAACAACGTCGGCAATGGTGCCGAGCATTAATAATTCATAAGCTTTGTGTGGCATTTCCAGTTTTTTCATTTCATAGAGCAGTCCCATTAATTTAAAGCTCACTCCTACACCTGCAAGTACTTTAAAAGGATAGGCACAATCAATTTGATTGGGATTAACAATAGCATATGCTTGGGGTACGTGATCATGTGGGCGGTGATGATCGGTGATAATAAGATCGATACCAAGTTCATGGGCTCTTTTTGCAGGTTCAAAAGCAGTAATGCCATTATCTACGGTAATAATGAGTTTATAGCCATTACTTGCTGCGCGCTCAACAACTTTTGAGTTCAAGCCATACCCATCACGCACGCGATTGGGAATAAAAAAATTCACATCGGCGCCCAAAGGTAATAAGCAAATAAGCATCATTGATGATGAAGTAACACCATCAACGTCATAATCTCCATAAATTAAGATTTTTTCTTTTCGTTCTATGGCGAGTAAGATGCGCTCAATAGATTTGTGCGCATCTTTCATTAATGATGCATGTGGCACATCTGCTTCATAAGAGCTGAAAAGAAAGCTATTGATTGCCTCTTTACTAGTAAAGCCACGGGTTAATAATGTTTGTACAACAGGAAATGATAAATTATAGGTAGATGCAAAATCGAGCATCGTCTGTTGATCAAAAACGGGAAGTTTCCAGAGATATTTATCGCCTTGAAGTGTCTGCATTGATGGCCTTTAGGTTGTAATACATTTTTATAAAATTATAGTATAAACTACTGCTTTTTTTAAAAATATAAAGAATGAGCTCATATTTTGCTTGAGGCGATGTGTTTTACGGTTCTTATTATTCCTCTTCTTGTTCACATTCTCGATTTCTTCTTAATGCGGTTGCTTTGATCTCCAGGTCAGCTTTATCTATTAATGCATTTGCGATTGCTTCTTCAGTCGCTTCCACCAGAGCACTTAAACCTTGTAATGTATCTGTTTGCGCAGCATATTGTTGCAGCTCATTTTGTTGTTCTTGGGTGAATGAAAGGTTTTGCTCTCTGAGCATTTCTTTTGCCCGCGTTAGTCGAGTGAGCAATTGAGCTTTTAGTTCTGCTGTAGTTGGAGTTAAAGCTGTAGGTTGGTCAGGCTGACTGGCATGTGTTGATCCAATTATTGTTGTTATGCCAAAAATGAATAATAGTTCTTTTATTCTCATGTTCACTAAGGACTCCTCCAGGTATAATTCTGATTTACTCACTAACACCAACTCTTTATTTCTTTTCATAGTTAATCATAGCAGGTTTTGTTTCAGATTGTCAATTTTTGTCCGTTATGATGTATTAGTTGCTTGTAGTGGGCCGATGCTATTTTGTGAAAAAGTTGCTATGGATAAGGGAAGTAACCCAGCAAGGGCGAGAAAAGGAAGTTATACTTGTATCGCTTTAAATATAAAGAATGCGTTCTTCTTAAGGTAGCCATTCACGAGCTTTTTGTTTCATTTTTTGCTTTGTTGTCGATATTAGTTCACCAGCTTTGCTTATAAAGCACTGTCCTTGAGAAGCTGCAGATTCAAAAGCATGCATCATAGCATCTTTAGTCTGAGCTGATCTTGATTTGCCAATTTTGTGCAGTTTGCTTGCATACAATCTTTCAAATTTTTCTAATTTTTGCATTTGACAGACTATTTCAAACCAAAGCGTATTCATAGCTTTTAAAAGTGTTTTTCTGATTAAACCCGCTCGATAACTTTCTAAAGAATCTAGGTTTTGTTTCAGCGAGGTAAGGTGTTGACGCATTTGGCGTAAATGATCTCTTTCAAAAACTTGCGCTGGAACTACGGTATCTACTAAAAACTGATCACTCTCGCGGATTATTGTTTCAGTATTTTTTTTAAGTTCTCGAAAAGATTCTGCTGTTATTGGTTGTATTTCTTCATATTCTTCCTTTATTCTTTGGTCTAGTGCTTTTTGCCGTATGAGCGAGTTAACTATATTTTCTAATCTTTCTCTGCTTTGTTCCAAAGAGGCTCTTGCTTTTTGTATTTTTTCCAACAGTACTTCATCGGGAACTTCAATATATGTACTAATATCTTTTTTTTGTTCTGGATCAAGTCTAGAGAGCTTTAAAAAAGCATCATATTCTTCTTTTGAAAGATCATCAGATAGTACAATTTGGCTTTGGCGAATTTTCCAAAATTCAGGAGTGCCATAATTTTCTTCCATATAATCATCAGATTTTTTGAAATGTTCTTTTAAAAATGGTTCGGTATAGGTGCACGCCCTATTTGGATCTAAACCTAAATATTGATACGCTTGAGTTATATCTGCTTGGGCAACTCGTTTATAATTATCTTTATATTTTTTTTCCATGGCATCAAAGGTCAGACCAACTCTTAATTGAATTGCTGAGAGATTTGTTTCTAGGTCCGCCATTTCTTCTTTAAACTCTTTTACCTTATTATTACTTTCTTCTTCAGATATTTTGTGTATAGTTTGCTCAAATCCCTCAACATCTTTTTGTAACTTTAAAGCTTGTTCTTCAATCATAGTAGCGCGTTGATTTAAGTTAATTTTTTGAATTTGGAGTTCTTGGGCTGGAAACGAATTAACATGTACCATACATAAAATCAACATTATAAAATAGATGAATGAATTTTTACGCATGTACACATCCTTGTCTGATTCAACACCTTTTTTAGGACTTCTTCCCATTCATCTGATTCACTTTCCATTCAATTGCGTCTCGAATAACATCTTTATTTGCAAGTATATTGAATTCAGTAACAGCACTTAATTGATCTACTTCTTGTTCGCTGTAGCTAAAATTTCCAGTGGTACAATAATCTTTTTTGATGCAGGTACCGACATCAAAATCGTCAAGTTTTAATGTTGGTAAGCTTGCAATAAATTCAGGGTATGATGCAACAAAGTTTGGATTGTTTTTCATTGAGGTTAATAACTTTGTATCATTAATGCGGGGCAGATATATAACCAGTGGTACACTTGGATCGTTTTCATCTTTAAATATACTAATCGTTTGTTTTTGTATATTGGTGTAATCAATGCTCGGATATTTCAATTTATTATTGCGGGCATACAGTTCAACTTTACTAAATTCATCTTTCATGTTTTTATTGCCGCTTGCATCTAGGATAATAATAATATCGGCTTTTCGTTCAGGACGTTCGCCACTAATAGGTGGATAAGGGAGATTGAATTCTAGACCAGCATCAACTACCATTATTTTTTTGAGTTGCTTAATGGTGCTTTGTGGCATGCCATAAGAAAAATTATTAACCGTTATTGCTGTCGCTCTTTTAGTGCCGTAAAGAATAAATGGTTCTTCACCAAATGTATCGGTAATTTTCTCAAGAATTATATTCATAGGAGGTTTTTGATCAGGAAAGTCGATTTCCTTATAGATGCGGGAAAACGAAGCAGCAAAAGCAGACCCAAAACTTCCAAGTTGAAAACCAAGACTTTGTTCAGGAGCAAAATCGATTGATTGTCCCTTTTCAAATTTTCTACCATATGCCCATGTAGGCGTATACATACCAAGCCATGTTGCGCCTACTTCATAGGGAGTATATTCATACCAATTTTGTTTAGCTTGTTGCACATCGCCACTTACGGTCGTATAAATTGGAAAAGGCAATTGGCCTTCTTTAATGTTTGCGGCTTGATTGGATAAATAAATGCGCTGTCTATCATCACCAAAGTCATTGAGTAGGTCGTTAGCGAGTAATCCACCATATAAATCCATGAAAGTGACTTCTTGGTCAAATAGAGCTTTGACTAAAAAGTTTTTTACTATGAGTTCAAGTTCAGCAGGAGAAGGTTTGATAAGTCCTGCTTTCATTTTTGGTATAAGATTTTTTTTAAATGTTTCTATAGGTTGTCCGCTTGTTACCCATAATCCAATTGACCAAGTAGAGCCGGAAAGTCCAACCATATAAGTGACTGCATCCATCAATCCTATTTTTGCAGCTCCCACATGCCAACCAACTGAACAGGTCATAGCTCGATATCCGCCGCCACTTTCAACTAAAGCAATTTTGGGAATTTGTGTTTGGTTGATTTCATGTCCTAAAAATTTTTCCAAAGCAGTTTTTACTTTTGGCATTCTTTTTTCTAAATATGCGCGTTCATCTGGATGGAGATCGTTACCAATTCTTAGTTTGCCAACAGTGTCTTTGTATGGATTTTCTCGAATGGCTTTAAACTCTTTTTTGATTGTATCTTTAACGGGCCGAGTAACTTTCTCAATTTCTGCTTGCATGTAATTAAGATTTTTTAAAAATGGTTTTTTGATCGTCCATTCAGCTGTGTTATATCCTTTCAAGGCATAATTTTGTTCAAGAATATAGACGGTATTGCCTTGCATATTACCGATATTTGTTTGAGCGAGTCTTGTAAAATCAATAACGGGTATTTCTGGTTTTAAATTTTCTATTGACCCGTCAAATGCGAGTTGGCGATCATAGCCAATTTTTCTGCTTGGACGTTCAACTGTTGTTGATTCGCCACCCTTAATCATGAGAGGACCAACTTCGAGTTTAGCGGGCTCTTTTTTTAAAATATTTTTTTGATAATAAACTGCGACATACAAATCATCAACTGTTTCGTTATTTACCGTAATGTTATCTGATTTGAGTGTGTTGCATTGTATGCTTACAAAAAATAAAAATATAAGAAAATTATTTATTTTTATCATCTTTTTCTTCTTCGATTTTAAAAAAAATTAGTATGCAAAGCCACCTTTAAGCCAGATACTCCATTGTGATAGAGTATCTTTATAATCTTCTACTGTTTTGCGTTCATTAATACCTTCAAATTCAATTTCGCCACCCAAACCAAGATATGGTGTTAGCTCAACGGGCCAGCATTCCGGCCATGAGTAACCAAGATGTCCAAATAGTTTATGAGTTATGACGAGTGGAGATGCAGCAGAAAAAAGATCTAGATCACAGGTATTAATAAATATCGGAGAGTTTACATCGGCATCGGCTATCTGATTGGTCAAATAATCACCATGCAACGTTGCATTACTTTCCGTTGTATTAATAAGGTTGCCAAACATGTCGGTGACATTTTCTATACCTTTAAAACCATACGTATTTTCAGGTATGCAACCATCTAAGGAGATAATTTCTCGTGTTCTAATCCAACCGTTATAACCAATATCCATAACAAATTCATTGTATGTGTAGCCAAACATGAATACAATATCAAATTCGGCATCAATCGATACTTTACAATCCAAAGTAGTGACATTGATTGCAGGAAGACACACGCCAGTATAATTTTCATCGGTATCGAATTGTTTGAGTAATATATAACGGCTACCAAATCCATTCATAATGAGATCAAATGATCTGCGTTGTGATGCGGCAAAAGAATGCATGATATTAATATCAGAAAAAAATGAAAATTCTTGTGTGCCATCTTTTTCCCACAGTAATGCATGTCCTGAAAAACCGATACCCAATTCCCAATGTTTTCCATTACCAACCATAGGTTCAAATAAAAATTCACTTGTGGGGCGATTTCCAGTAGGAGCATATACGCGTATGTTAAATCCTGCGTGACCGTAATTATTATTTGCTAGGTTCCACCCAATGGCCATTTCAAGATCACTTAAACCAACAAGTGATTGTGGACATCCAAATTTGCCATATTTCATTCCTTGTGAAACTTGTCCAAATGTTACATTGCCTTGTACTGCTTGCCCCCATGATTGCACGGGTTCTGTAACTGGTGTTGCATCCATGTAGTCGGCAGGAAATGGAGATCCAACGCCATCTTCAAGAACAATTTCATTAACTCCCAGTTGCCAACGAGTGTATACAAGTGGTGCATGTACAATGAAATAAAAATTCTTCCAACTAAAATAACCACCAAAATCAATCAACCCTGTGCGAATAAATGGACTTAATTGTACTTCACTTTCAAATACTGTTGAAAGCCCAAAATAGTCAGCCAAAATATCATTGGGATCACGATTAGCTACTTGGCTACCAGAAATTTCTAAATAATCAGTACCAAACATCACTTGAGCTGCTCTGCGTGCGCGCAATATCTGCCCAAATGATGGAGTGATTGACACAGCTCCATACGGTTCATTATACGGTTGATTTATAAAAGGATGCCAGCCTACAAGATCACGCGCAGCGTTAGTGCTTTGTGATCGAGGACTAAAAAAAGAAACTCCTTCCACTTCAAATTCGGTTGGATTTAGTAATGTTGGCGCGGATGAACATGAATTACAAGATCCTACTAGTTGCGATGGATGTAATAGTGTTAGGAGCATGGTATAGAATATAAATTTTTTTAAATAGTTCATTTTTTTCTCCCCTTTAATTATAAGGACTGATCCTTCAAGTTCGTCCTTAGCCTGTGCTCAGGACTTCCCTCAGGACGAACGGGGTTTAATATTTTTATTTTCATAACTCAACTAACTATAAACATAATTGACATGATCTATTCAAGATTTGATTGTTTTATTTCGTTCGTCCTGAGGGAAGCGCCCTTATGGCGCGTTCTTCGGCTAGCTTCGCAGCTCAGGAGTAAACATAACTTGCCTGTGCGCTATCCTTCGATACATTTTGCTGCGCAAAATACTCAGGATGAGCGAAGGATGCGTTTACTCCTGAGGCCTGCCGAAGGGTTGCCAAGCATGAAGGCGTGGATAAGCGGCGGCGTAAAGGATCAGTCAAAATAAAAATAAAGGCCCGGTTAAAAAAAACCGAGCCTTATAAGGAGTTTGTTTTCAACTATTTAAAACGTAACGCCGCCCTTTATCCACACACCCCATTGAGATAGTGTGCAATTTGAGCAACTTGTGCATGAAGGACTTGATGAACATAATGATGAAGTTGAACTCATGTCGCATGAATTTGCTGTGCTACAACTTGTGTTGCAACTCGTATTGCAACTGCTGCTGCCAAATTCGCCTTCAGCACCAATGCCTAAGTATGGTGTCCATTCATCACGCTCTAACCAAGTATAACTTAAATGCATGAAAATCTTATTTGATAATCCTTTATTTCCTGCAAAATCAACATCAGCAATAGATAAGAAAACTGGATCAAGTGAACTATGAGTTTGTGGATTAACCTGTGGAGCGAAAGGTGCAGCCAGAGTTGAGCCAATAGGTTGCGGAGCAAATCCTACCAAATTACCATCATTTGCAACTGCAAGCATTGGTGAATCAATATTTGGATTTGCAACACCTTCTATAATAGTTGCTGGATTAGTTGTACCGGCAGCAGGAAAATTTGTTCCTGCGTTAATGGTTGCTAGACTTTCCGTAGCTGCTAGACGTACTGGAGCAAAAAGAGCTGTAGTCGCACTATCATCTTCAAATCCGATTACAAAAGCATCACCTTTAAGTGCCCAAGTTGCACCATCATCAAGTGGTGAAGGGCATCCTGCTTGTGAAATTTTTTCACAGCTAATTGCCCAGAGATTATAACCAACATCCAAAGAAAATGCACCGCGTGTATAATTAAGCATAGCGATTATTTCACCTTGCGCTGCCATTGATACATCCACATCCATAGTGGTTAAATTTGCAACAGGTGAAAATTCATTGGCGAAAGCAATATTAGGAAATGGAGGATTGGCTAATAAAAGTGGTGTAGTAGCTGGTGGTACTGGTTGAGTTACTGTTGTCAATTTTTCAGCTAACATATAACGACTGTTTGGTTTGTTTTTCAAATCAAATGTTCTGTGTTGGCGTGCTTTAAACAAGTGAGTAATATCTGCATCAAGATAAATGCCTAGATGATCTTCATCATCTTCGCTTCTCCAGAATGTGTAATGAGTTGAAATGCCTCCGCCAAATTCCCAGTGATGACCATTACCAACAGTTGGTTCAAATAAGAATTCACCTTCAGGTTTTGATCCCGCAGGAGCTGCAAATCGAATATTAAAACCAGCATGTAAATTTTGTGTTGCTATATTCCATCCAAGCATAAAACGTAAATCTGCTAATCCAGTTTTAACGACGGGACCTTGTCGCATCTTTGCATTTGCAAGATTATCAAAGCCTACGCTTGTGCCTGTCGCGGATGAAAATGTCGGTACAAAATCTCCCGTTGCAAACTCGGTAAAATTACTGAGCAAGTTAGCGATTCCAACTTGTGCTTCACCATAATAACCAGGAAAGCTTGGATTGTTTCCAATTAAAGATACTGTTTCATTGTAATCAAGATCCCATTTAGTATGAGTAATTGGTGCATTTACTTGGAAATATAAACCTTTGCACCATTCATCCAAACCGATATAGAAATTAAGATCAATAATAAAGTTTTGCACTATGGGTCTAAATGTTACTACGCTTTTAAAATCGGTTGGTAAACCAAAATAATCAGCAAGCCAATCGGTGGGAGCTCTATTTGCTGTTTGGCTTCCTGAAATAACTATTGCAGGATCGCAAGAACAACTCTCTTGTATTACATCTGATCCGAATAAACAGTTGGTAATAACGTTAGGTCTGAATGAATGTGTGTATTCAAAAAGTCCCCACACGGTGCCATACGTGCATTCTTTATCTAAATTAATAAAATTAGCTTCTCCTGCTAAATCACGAGCGCCGTTCAGACCTTGTGATCTAATACCGAAGTAAGGGCTCAGCGCGTGTAACGAAAGTAAACTAGTGATCGGTAGTAATAAAAAAAATCTTTTTATGAAAGTACGCATTCGTTCTCCTTTTTTGATCAAAAAAATTGCTTGCAGTTATCCTACTATTTTTTTTTTCGCAGAGTCTAGTTTTGTGTCAACAAACATTGAAGACATTGTTAAAATGATAATCCACCTTTCATCCAAACACCCCATTGTGAGAGGGTGGCTGTGTTGCATGATGTTATACAATTATTGTCACAAATTCCTGATGAAGTAGAACACACATTACTGCACGAACTATTATCATTGCCATTTTGCCCCCATTCAGCAAAAAGTCCAACACCAAGATAAGGAACCAAATGTGGATTATCAAACCATGAATAACTGAAGTGTGAATAAATTTTATTTGATAGACCGCGACTACTTATAATATCAAGATCGTTTCCCGTTATAAATATGGGTTGAATTGAAGTATTTATTTGCGTTGTGTTAGTTGTGCTTGTTTGTAATGCTGTAGGTGTTCCTCCCGCAAAAGCCAATTGCGCACCATCAATATTTGGATTATTTGTTGCTGGTGCATTTGTTCCAGCATTAATTGTTGCAGAACTATTGGTAGCAGAAAGTGCGACTGGCTGAAGTAAAGTTAGCGTAGGAGAAACAGCATCTGCAGCAGATGCAAAACCATATACATGCGCATCACCTTTAATTGCCCAATTTGTCTGCAACTCAACAAATTGACATCCGGCAGTTGGCCATATACTTTTAATTTTTTCGCAGCTGCGTGCCCATAGATTATAACCAAGATCGAAGGCGAACCCGTTGTTTGTATACGTCAATTGAGCTGCAAGATCAACTTGCACAGCGGCACTGACCAGCACATCTTGTGTGGTAATATTGGCAACTGGCGTAAATCCATTTATAGGAAAACCAGTAGAGTTTTTAAATGTCGTGAGGAATTGATAATTTGGTATAACAGGTGGCGTGCCGCCAACAAGGCCATTAGTAATTGGCGAGCCAAGGCTTTCAGCTAACATATATCGGCTGAATGGTTTGTTTTTAAGGTCAAAAGTCCGTGTTTGGCGTGTTCTAAAAAGATGCGTGATATTGGTATCCACATATAAACCAAACGCTTGATCTTCTTCTTCATTTTCCCATAATGAAACATGACCGGTGATTTGTGTGCCGACTTCCCAATGCTTGCCATTACCTACAACTGGTTCAAAAAGATACACTCCTTGCACTCTACTACCAGTTGGTGCTACGACGCGCAAACCAGCACCAAGATGATAATCATCGCATAGCAAAAAATTCCAACCAAATACCATCTGTATGTCAGCTAAGCGAATGAGGCTTTGTGGGCATGGTGTTATTTGAGCAAAGTGTAAACCATTAAATGTTGGAATGGTAGAATCAGTGCTTTGTAAATCGGTCACCGCAATCCCTTGAGCAAATGCAGTAAAGTTGGGTAATAATGCGTCGCGATAAACCGTTTTTGGTGCAAAATATCCTTCATCATAATTTGCTGTGCCTGCTATAATATTTGTTTCACAAAAATTCAAGTCCCATCGTGACCAAGTAAGTGGCGAATGTATTCTGAAAAATAGGCCATGAACCCATCTATCAAATCCGATGTATGCATTAAGATCAACGAGTGCATTTTTAATGGTAGGTTTAAAATGTATGGTACTTTGAAAATCTGGTGGCAGATAAAAATAGTCTGCTAACCAATCATTAACTCCTCTATTTGCAACAGCGCTGCCGGAAATATTAATTGTTGTAGTTGAGCACGAATTATTGTTTGTACTTGTACCCAATAAACTGTGTGCAATTTGATTTGAGTTAAATGATTTTGTGTATTCTGGTGTTGCGCTAAAGGAACCGTAGATTTCATCTTTGTCGGCAAGATTAACATGCTGTGTCCAGCCCGCTAGTTCTCGCGCTGCATCAACGCCTTGTGAACGAATTGAATAAAAAGGAACGAGAGCGAAACTGTTATTAAAAAATGTTATACTAATAATAGAGCTAATAAAAAATATCTTTATTCTCTTCATTGTTTTCCCCGTTTTAAAATTGTTGTGCATATTTTGTTGCTACCCAAATCATTAGAATGACACTCCTATCTTCATCCAAGCACCCCATTGTGATAATGAGGCTGTATTGCATGAAGTCGTTGAACAACTATTTATACAATTGTTTTTACAACATGATTGTTTTGGGCATCTTGCATTGCATGTACCATCATTCATGCCAAATTCTCCAAAGCCTCCCAAACCAATGAAAGGAATTGCGCATGTGCAATCTAACCAGGTATAACTCATATGAGCGTATACTTTATTTGAAAGTCCGCGCGTTCCTGCGAAATCGATATCACAATTTCTAATAAAGATGGGGGGAAATGAAGAGGAGATTTGTGAATTCAAACCTAATGGATCTCCCCATAATGGCGCCGGAGTTCCGCTTGCATCATTAAAAGCAAGCATTGGATTGTCTATAGCAGAATTGGATTGACCTTGAGTTGGATTATTCAAATCGCCTGTTGCCGGAACATCTGTGCCAGCATAAATAGTTGCTTGGCTTTGTGTTGCTGATAGTGCTACGGGTGTAGGGAGCGGAGTTGTTGATGGATCAAAACCAACTACATAGGCATCACCTTTTAATGCCCACGAGTTTGGGGCGAATGCAACTTTTGAGCAAGCACTGCTATTAGGGCATAGAGGTACGCTAAACAAGGTATTAGTCACACAATAGTCACAAGATATTTTATCGCAACTACGTCCCCAGAAATTATAACCAAAATCTAAGGTGAATCCATCGCCAGCAGCGTACGTGAATTGTGCTGCAATATCAGCTTGTACAGCAACGCTTACTTTCACATTTCGTGTAGTGAGATTAGCAACTGGTGTAAATACTTGTTGAAATTGTGCCGGAGGCATAACGCCTGCAGCATTGGTAAGATTTACCACAGGAGTACCAAGTTGTTCGGCAAGCATATACCGACTGAGCGGTTTTCCAATAAGATCAAAAGTACGTGTTTGTCGTGCATTGAATAGGTGAGTGATGTTTGCATCAAGATAAAAACCAAAACTACTTTGTGCCTCATCGCATTGCCATAACATATAGTGATAGGTCAGATGTCCACCAAGTTCCCAGTGACCACCATTACCAGAAATAGGCTCAAAAAGATATACAGCTGTCGGGCGATTGCCAGTAGGTGCGCGAGCTAAAATACCTACACCAAGATGATATTTTTTGCGATTTAAAAAGTTCCAACCAAGAATTGCAGTAATGTCAGCTAATCGAGTAGCAACAAGATCGTTAGAACAACCTTGAATAGTCGCAAAACAAAGAGGATTTAATGTTGCTCCTGTTACGCCAAAAGGCTGAGTGCCGCTTATGTAATCAGTAAAACTATTAAGTAATTGGGAGCGTGGAATCCCAACGCCTTCATATCCCGTAGCGGGATTAGGTGCAGTTTCCCAACTATTAAAATATCCAGGATCATAATCATTTACGCCAGTTTCAGTAATTACTTCATCAAAATTTAACGTCCAGCGTGTCCAATTGATCGGAACATTGAGACGGAAAAATAATCCATGAGCAAAGTTTTCTAAGCCGACATAGGCATCTAAATCTACTACTAAATTCTCTACGACCGGTTCAAACTGTATGTTACTCAAATAATCTGTTGCAAGATAAAAGTTTTCTGCCATGAGATCACCAAAACTTCTGTTAGTTCCTCCTAACGTGATAATTGCTTGTTCTCCTGAGATACCGAGATTAGCTATACCACAATTACCATCAAGTGATATATTAGGACTAAACAGACTATTGGCAATATCTATACCATTAAATGAGCGTGCATATTCTGCGGTTAATGACAATGAAGTATAGACGCATTCTTTATCGCTTTGGTTGACTTGTCGCGTCCATCCGGCAAGTTCACGGGCAGCATCAACTCCTTGTGGTCGAATGCTGTAATAGGGCACTGCTTGTGCGGGTGGAGGAACTAAAGGTGCCTGTGTAGTGCTTGGGCTACCATGTATTAAGGAAGTGCAAAAAATGGTCAGACTAAAAAATAGTATTGAATGTTGCTTCATACATTAAAACTCCTTTAAAAATTTTTTTATCCCCTCATTTTTTTTAAAAATTGGGGAAGCTTGCAAGCAGATACTACTATTTTTTTTTCTGATGTCCAAGCTTCGCTATTTAAATGACAATCCCGTCTTGAACCACAATCCCCACTGGGATAATGATGCGGTAACGCATGAAGATGTCGAACATTCGCGACTATTGATACCAAATTCGCCATAGCCACCAATGCCAAAATAAGGAACCCAATGTTTACATTCAAGCCAATTATAACTTATATGGGCGTAAATTTTATTCGAAATGTAACGACTGCCTGCAAGATTTATGTCGCTCATTTGTATAAAAATAGGATTGAGCGATGTTTTTGTTTGTCCATCAATTCCTGCCGGATCTGCATATAAAGGAGTAGCGCTACCAACACCAATAAACGCAAATTGTGCGTTATCGACGCCAGCATTATCTCCTTGATAAAAGGTGGTAGCACCGGTTGCAGGAAATGTTGTTCCACCGTTGATAGTCGCGTCGCTTTCTGTTGCAGATAATGCCACTGGTGTAGCAGGAGCAGTTGCTATATTAAAACCAAACACATATGCATCACCTTTGAGCGCCCACGTATTTTGTGTCAATATAACTGCTGAACCAGTGTTACAAGAATCAAGGCATGTGCTTGGACAATCGGAATCAAGATCTATTTTTTCACAGCTGCGAGCAAATAAATTGTACCCAAGATCTATAGTTAATCCATTGCAAGCATAAGAAAATTGTGCTGCTATATCTGCTTGTACTCCGATACTGACATGTACTTCTTGTGTAGTCAGATTGCCGACGGGAGAGAACTCTTTTTGAAATTGAGCATTAGGTATAGTTGTTCCTGTGCCACCCGCTGTTGCAGCTGTTATGCCTCCTGCAAGACCACTGACAGATGTGCCAAGTTTTTCAGCAAGCATATAACGTGATAGGGGTTTACATTTTAGATCGAAAGTTCTTGTTTGATGCGTTTTAAATAAATGGGTAATATTTGCGTCCACATACAATCCAAACGTTGTTGCATCATCTTCCGATTGCCATAATAACGCATGACTGGTGATATGTGCACCAAGTTCCCAATGTTTTCCATTGCCCGAAATTGGTTCAAATAAAAAAATACTTTCAGGCCTGTTTCCTGTTGGTGCACGAGTCAAAAGACCAACACCAAGATGATAATCGGCGAACTCAAGAAAGTTCCATCCAATGATCCATGATAAAGCAGCTAAACGCGTTTTAGCTCTTCCAAGATCATGTAAATCCATTTTTGCAAAAGAAAGAGCATTGCATTGCGTGCCGTCAGTTATATTTGTCGGCGCTTGTCCGCTGATAAATTCACCAAAGTTTGCAAGCAATTTGCTGCGTTCAATACCAACACCTTCGATGCCACCTGCAGGAGTTCCTGGAGCAATATCATAACTATTAAAGTAACCGGAATCGTAATCATTAATACCAGCTTGAGATACTGTTTCTTTAAAATCTAAAGACCAACGAGTCCAGTTAATGGGCATATCGATACGGAAAAAAAGACCGTTGGCCCATTCATCTAGGCCAATATAAAAATCTAAATCAACGATAACATTTTCAATTCTAGGATTAATGTTTACGATACTTAAAAAATCGGTAGGTAAATAAAAATAATCTGCTAACCAATCATCGGGGCCTCGATTGATAACTTGGCTACCGGAAATCGTAATAGAAGGGGTTGAGTATAATGTTGCACTTTTTGTGTTCGTATCAAATAGGTTATGCGCTGTATAATTTGATAAAAATGATCTGGTATATTCTGTTGTCACGGCCAAAGTACCATAGACACTTTCCATATCCCATAAATTAACGTGATCTGTCCATCCCGCTAATTCTCGTGCAGTATCGACTGCTTGTGAACGAATATTAAAATATGAAACGACTGGTGCTGTGGTGGCACAGTGATTGATGAGCGGTGATAATAATAGGGCACTAAAAATAAAAAATTTCATACGCATTGCTTACTCTCCTAGATTAATATTTTTCTTTTTCGTCTGATAGACTACTACTTTCTGGTTTGATGTCTAGGAGTGGCTTGCGCTTTTAAAAACAAAGGGCCGGGAAAATCCCGAGCCCTGTAAAAGTTTGCGTGTAAGTTAGTGTATTAGTTATACGATACACCAAACTTTGCCCACACACCCCATTGCGACAATGAGCATCTCATTGAATCGCCGCCACAAGGAGAGCTGCAATTTGTTGAACATGCGGTTGTTGTAGTAGTGGTTGTCGGAGTTATTGGACATGTTGTGCTACAATTTGTATTGCATGAACTGCTATTGCTACCCCATTCACCATACGCACCGATACCTACATATGGATTCCAGGTATCACACTCTGACCAGTTGTAGCTTAAGTGTGTATAGATTTTGTTTGAAAGAGCACTGGTGCCAATTTTATTAAAGTCTGCGCATGCGATAAATACTGGATCAACTGAAGTTCTTGTTTGGCCATGAAGTCCCGAAGGATCAGCGTTTAGAGTAAGATCATATGGCGCAACACCAGTATCAGAGGTGAATGCAAATTGTGCGTTATCAACGCCGGAATTATCTGTTGCCCATGCAGCCGCTGAAGAAGCAACGCCAGTTGCAGGGAAATTAGTACCATGATTAATGGTTGCACATTGTTCTGTGGCAGATAAAGCTACAGGATTACGTGAATCGCCGGGAGCTCTTATCATAAGGCCAGGTAAGGCAACGGCTTCAAATCCATACACATAAGCATCACCTTTTAAGCCCCAGGTATTTGGCGCAAATGCTACATTAGCACATGCGGTGTTGCAAGATGTGTTACAGGTGGTATTGCATGATGCAACTGAATTACATGGTGAGCATAAGGTTGAAGTTGAACAGCTAGAAGTTTGGCAGCTGATTTTTTCTTTGCTGCGTCCCCAGAAATTGTAACCAATATCAAAGTTCCAATTGCCTGATACATAGGTAAATTGTGCGGCCAAGTCACCTTGTACGCCCACACTTACTTTTACTTCTTGTGTAGTTAAGTTTGCAACGGGTGAAAATTCGTTTGCAAATTGTGCGCTAGGAATATTGGTACCAGTTCCACCGTCAACGTCTGATGTTATACCACCAGCAAGATTAACTACCGGTGTGCCAAATTTTTCAGCCAACATATAACGGCTGAGTGGTTTGCAATTTAAATCAAATGTTCTTCTTTGTTTTGCGTTGAATAAATGCGTGATGTTTGCATCGAGATAGAATCCAAAAGATCTATCTGTTTCTTCACATCGCCACATTGTTACATGTGAAGTAATCTGACCGCCAAGTTCCCAATGGCCACCGTTACCAGAAACTGGTTCAAAAAGATATTCACCTGTTGGACGATTACCCGTTGGAGCACGAGCTAAAAGCCCTACACCTAAATGATAATCTTCACACAGTAAAAAGTTCCAACCTAAAATCATTTGTAGATCAGCTAGTGCAGTCAAAGTTCGTGCACCACAACAAATTTTTGCATTGCACAATGGATCAAATGTTGATGGTGTTGATCCAGTTGGCAATTGACCGTTGACTACACCAGTTGGTGCATTACCGCATGCAAATGCTCCAAAGCTGCCAAGTAATTTGCTGCGTTCAACCCCTATTCCTTCATTTCCAACTATGGTAGGAGCCACATCCCAGCTGTTAAAATAACCGGCATCATAATTATTAACACCGGTTGAAGTTATATTTTCACACATATTTAGATTCCAGCTGGTCCAGTTGATAGGTAAATCTAAACGGAAGAATAAACCGTCTACCCAAGCGTCTAAACCTAGATAGAAATCTATATCAACAATCGCATTTTGAATGCGAGGTGAAAAATTCAAAGTACTTTGAAAGTCGGTTGGTAAATAGAAATAATCAGCTAACCAATCATTGGCGCCTCTATTTGCCACGCGGCTACCAGAAACAACAATTGAAGCTTCATTGCAATCGTTATTACATGCAACAGTAGAGCCGAATAAACATTCTGCTATTTTATTTGATTGAAATGATCGAGTATATTCAGGTGTTACTGAAACAGTACCCCAGAAACAATCTTTATCGGCTAAGTTAACGTGTTGTGACCATCCTGCAAGTTCACGAGCTGCGTCCACACCTTGTGAACGAATACTATAGTATGGTGTAACAGCTTGGCTTGCATACGCAGCTGTGCTCATGAGAGCAACCAGGCTTAATACTCTTTTTATTGTTTGTCTCATCTTTATCCCCTTTTTTTGTTAATAAAACAACAACTACATACAAGTACTACTATTTTTCATTCTGCAAAGTCTAGAGTTTATCTAATTTTTTTCTTTTTTTATTAATTAAAATGATGTTCCTCCTTTTACCCAAATACCCCACTGCGACACTGCACAATTGATGCAAGGTGATGAGGAGCAGCTGGTAGAGCATGTTGTGCAACTTGAGTTGCAAGCGCTATTGCTGCCAAACTCACCATAGAAACCGATGCCAAGATAAGGATTGAATGTATCACAATCCGCAAAGTTGTAACTCATGTGTGCATACAGTTTATTTGAAATGCCGCGTGTACCAACAAGATCAAAATTAGTTGCGGTAATCAATATTGGATCAATTGAAGTATGAGTTTGTGCTGTTCCATCCGGTTGAGAAACTATGTCGACTCCTGCTACTCCATTCCATGCAAGCTCTGCGTTATCAACACCAGGGTTTTGTTGTCCAGCGGCGGCAAAACCACTAGGAAAATTTGTGCCAACATAAATTGTTGCAGAGTTTTCAGTTGCTGATAAGGCTACAGGTGTTGTTGGACCGGTTATGATAGGAGCGGCAAATCCATACACATACGCATCACCTTTTAAACCCCAAGTGTTTGGCGCAAATGCTACGTTAGCGCAAGCAGTAGTGCATGAAGGTGCGGAGATGCATGGTGAGCATAAAGTTGAAGTTGAGCAGCATGAAGTTTGGCAACTGATTTTTTCGCAACTACGTCCCCAGAAATTATAACCAACGTCGAAGTTCCAAGCGCCAGTGACATAGGTAAATTGTGCTGCAATATCTGCTTGTATACCAATACTTACGCGCACATCTTGTGTGGTCAAATTGGCAACAGGTGAAAACTCATTTTGAAATTGTGCAGTAGGAACAACTGCAGTTGCTGACACAGCGCCCCCAGCAAGACCACTGATAGGTGTGCCAAGTTTTTCAGCTAACATATAACGGCTGAGCGGGTTACATTTTAGATCAAATGTTCTTTTTTGTTTTGCGCTAAATAGATGCGTAATATTTGCATCAATATAGAGTCCTAAATATTTATGTTCGTCTTCACATTTCCACAATGATGCATGTCCGGTGATTTGCGCGCCAAGTTCCCAGTGCCCACCATTGCCTGAAATTGGTTCAAAGAGATATTCGGCAGTAGGGCGGTTGCCTGTTGGTGCACGCGCAAGAATGCCGACACCAAGATGATAATCTTCGCAATGCAAAAAATTCCAACCAAAAATCAGTTGTAGATCTGCTAATGCAACCTTGCTGCGCGAGCCACAACAAATTTTTGCATAACAAAGTGGATCACATACAACCGCAGGAGAAGTTCCATTTACCGTTATTCCTGTTGGCGCATTGCCGCATGCATATTGCCCAAAGCTTGTGAGTAATTTACTTCGCTCAACGCCAATGCTATCCGCTCCATCAGCAACATCAAAGCCGTTAAAGTAACCAGGATCATAATTATTGATACCAGTGGTGGTAACGTTCTCACAAAAACCTAAATCCCACCTGGTCCAGTTAATTGGTAGATCTACACGAACAAAGAGGCCGCTTGTCAGATTATCTAACCCAAAATAGAAATCTACATCAATAATGGCGTTTTTAATCCGTGGCGAAAAATTGATGGTGCTTTGAAAATCGGTTGGTAAGTAGAAATTATCAGCTTCCCAATCGCCTGCACCTCTATCTGCCACGCGGCTGCCAGAAACTGCGATAGAATATTCAGAGCAATCATTATTGCATGTTGAAGTATTACCAAATAAACACTCGGCAATACGATTTGGTCTAAATGATTGAGTATATTCAGGAGTTATTGATACAGCGCCATAGAAAGAGTCTTTAAAGATATTAACATGCTGTGACCAACCAGCTAGCTCTCGTGCTGCATCCACTCCTTGTGAGCGTGGACTGTAGAGTGGCGTGACTTCTATTGCAGGCAAGCTTGCATTAAGTAGTGGTGTGATGAGTAATGAGAGGATAAAAATATATTTTTTGTGTTTTGTCATTCGCGCTCCTTTTTGAAATTTATTATTAGTTTCGTCAAAGAGCTTATAGTTTTTTTTTATCTCAAGTCTAGAGTTAATTCGCTTACCCTTCAACTCCGTAGCATAAGGCTACTCCGCTCAGGGCGAACGGGGAGAGTCACGTCTAGAGTTGTACACAAAAAAAGAGGTCCGATTTTCATCAGACCTCTTTTAGTACTAGTTTTGTTTGCCTCATCACATTGTTATTATGTAACTGGGCGACGGTGTATCATTAAAATTAATTAAATGATACGCCACCTTTGATCCAAACACCCCATTGTGACAATGCAGCATTGACACATGAGCTTGTTCCACAGCTGCTTGCGCAGGTGCTGACTGATGCAGGGCATGTTGTGCTTGAGTTGCAACCGGTGTTGCAAGAAGAGCCTGAACCCCACTCACCAAATGCACCAATACCTACATAAGGAACCCAATCATCACACTCAACCCAGTTGTAACTTAGGTTTGTGTAGATTTTATTAGAAATTCCACGTGTTCCAGCGTAATCAAAGCTTGTAGCTGCGATAAATACTGGAGCAGAAGATGTATCTACTGGGTTAGCACCAGTTGCGATTGTTTCGGTAGCATCAAAAGTATATTCACCTAATTGATCGCCGCTTACAGAGTTGAATGCAAGAGCTGCAGCATCAACAGCTGAGTTGAATGTAGGTGGATTACGTTGACCAAGGGTTATAGCGCCTGTGGGTGGGAAGTTTGTTCCGTTGTTAATTGTTGCTAAGCTTTCGGTAGCAGCAAGAGGAACAGGTGTAGGAGGATTTGCCCCTGGAACAGCTGAGAGAGCTAATGCAGCACTAGCAGTTGCAGGAGCGCCGGCTGTAGAACCTGGAGCAATTGTAGCTAAACCAAAATCAAAACCGTAAACGTACGCATCCCCTTTTAGACCCCATGTATTTGCAGCAAATACGATTGGGCAAGGTCCGCTTGGTAGATCGCATGGTACGCAAGCTGAAGCTGGGCAGCCACTGGCTGTGCCTGGAGTAATGCAGCTGAATTTTTCACAGCTACGGCCCCAGAAGTTGTAACCAAGATCCCAGTTAAATCCACCATTAGCATAGGTGAATTGTGCAGCTAAATCACCTTGTACGCCAATGCTTACATTCACATCTTGTGTGGTAAGGTTAGCTACTGGGGTGATTACATTAGCAAATTGATAGGTAGGAGCTGCAGAAGTAGCAAATGTAGCACCAGCATCAGCCATTGGAGCAACAGCAGGTGTTTGGAACTTTTCAGCCAACATATATCTGCTAAGTGGCTTGCCAGTTAGATCAAATGTTCTTCTTTGTTTATCTTTGAACAAGTGAGTGATGTTTGCATCAAGATAGAATCCTAAGCTTGATTCTTCATTTTCACATCTCCACAATGTTGCGTGAGAGGTGATATGAGCACCAAGTTCCCAATGATGGCCGTTACCAACGATTGGTTCAAAGAGGTATTCAGCATTAGGACGGTTGCCTGTTGGCGCACGAACTAAAAGACCAACACCTAAGTGATAATCTTCATCATTCAAGAAGTTCCAACCAAAAATAGCTTGTAGATCAGCTAACCCAGTTAGGCTGCGTGCACCACAATCCATTTTTGCATAGCACAAACCATTTAAGGTTGTACCATGTGTTCCTGCTGGAGATACACCACCTGCATATTGAGTAAAGCTTGTATTCAATTTGCTGTACTCGATACCAACTGGTTGAATTCCTAGAGCAAAGCTACCTGGAACATTGAAATCGTTGAAATAACCTGGATCATAGTTTAATGAACCGGTTGCAACAATTGTTTCACACATATTTAAATTCCAACGTGTCCAGTTGATTGGAAGGTCTAAACGGAAGAATAGACCGTTGCACCATTCATCAAAACCTAAGTAGAAGTTCAAATCAGCTACTACGCTTTCAATGCGTGGTGAAAAATTAACTGTACTTTGGAAGTTGGTTGGTAAGTAGAAGTAATCAGCTAATAGATCGTTGGTGCCTACATTTGATGTATGGCTACCAGAAATATTGATTGATGATTCATTGCAACCAGAAGCGCAGTTCAATGCAGAACCGAACAAGCTTTGAGCAATGTTGTCTGCTCTGAATGATCTAGCATATTCTACTGTTAATGCAAGTGTGCCGTATACTTTATCCATATCGAATAAATTAACGTGTTGTGTCCAACCTGATAATTCACGTGCAGCATCAACACCTTGTGAGCGTGGCAAGAATAATGGAGTAACTTCAACTACGGGTGTAGTTACGCTACCATAAACGGCCATTGTGCTCAAAAGAGCTGCAACGCTAAAAAATCTTTTTAGCATATGTTTCATAATTTAACTCCTTAAACTCTTTGTAAATAACATACTGTGATTAAAACCTAAATAAAAAATTTTAGGCTAATCTCTTACATGTAAACCAAGTTGTATAAACAAATGATGAGAAAAAAAAGATAGGTTTGTGCTTTGCCCTACGTGCCTCCTTTCGTTACTTACTTTTTATTCGTAGCGAACTTTTTTTAACTTCTTCCTTTTTTTAGAAATAACCCCATGTTTTTTTTCTATGATGAGGGATACTCTAAATCAAATATCTCTTTATTTCAACATAGTGTTTAACGTTAAGATGCTTGCATCGACGCATTTGACAAAATGAAGTATACTATTCCAAAATAAAAAAAGTAAAGAAAAATATGTGGCGATGCATCTGTGAGTGGTTGTTGTCGTACTGTGATGTTGTAGAAAGTGCCGTTGAATGCTGTGTTTTTACTTCTGGTTGTCGTTGCAAATTTTATTGGAAAGTTTTCCCGTAAGTAGTTCTGGTCATTGTCTTTTGCTTGAGCAGTATCTAAGTAAGTTGGCAATCCAAATTAATCATTACGAAGATTTTCTTTTACATAATGAAATAGTATCGTCAATGCGAGTTGCTTTGCTTGATCATTTTGTGCATGGCACAACAGTAGTTGTAATTGCGCTGTTTTTCTTTAGTCGATGGTCGTGGTTATTGCTGCATCTAAGATCTTGTTGGCGCATTATCGCTAAAATTATTGTTCTTACGGCAATAGCAGATATCATCACCATTATTTTTTATCTGATATTTGGTGTTTACACATTTAATTTTCCTGTTCCTGTGGGATTTATCATTACTGCAATACTTTTACTATCATTAATATGGGCGCCTAAAAAGAACAATGGTGTATTTGATTGGCGTGCGGCCTGTATGCTCGGTATTGCGCAAGGGTTTGCTTTGCTGCCGGGAATTTCTCGTTTTGCTGCGACGTATGTAATAGCTCGTTGGCTTTGCCTATCACCACATAAAGCATTTGAAAATTCGTGGCTTGTTGCTTGGCCTTTAATAGCTGTAGCATTTTTGCACAGCGCGGGAATCATTATTATTACTACACCAGAATCTTTATTATTGCGACCGGCAACAATCATAATTATGATGACGGCGGGAGTTCTTTCTTTTTATGCATTGCGCTTTGTAGCCACATTGGCTTATGACAATAAAATGTGGTGGTTTGGTCTTTACATGATTATACCAATTATTATTTCCCTTGTGTTTGTGGGCTGAAAAATAAAAAGGCTTGAACTCTCATTGTTCAATTTTCTATTCTTAAATAGATTATTTTAATATTTGAGAAGGGGGATTTATGCAGAAAGCGCGATCAGGAAAATCAGGACTCTTTATTTTTAAGGATGAGCTTATTGCATTTGGGTTGATCTCCTTTGCCCTATTTTTGGGCGCCTCATTAATTACTTATCATCCTCATGATAACTCCTTGTTTTATTACACTTCTACTCCATCACCTTTGCATAATGTTGGTGGAATGATGGGTGCCAATATAGCAGCATTATTTTTTTATGTATTAGGATCATCATCATTGGCAATCGTTTTATTGCTTGTTTTTTGTGCGTATCTTACTTTGCGCTCAATTCCGTATGCACAAGAATGGGAACGTTTAGCGAGTGGTGTTATTGGTATGATAGTTTTTGCGACATTGTGTAATGCATATCATATAGATTTTTTTGGTGCACAATTTCCTGGTGGATTGATCGGTGGCGTTATTCGCTCGCACCTTGTTACTTTGTTTGGCGTTTTGGGCAGCAGTATATTCTTGCACGTGCTTTTGTTGATGTGTCTTATTTTATTAACACGCTTGTCATTTATGCGTGTCATTCAGTTGTTTGTAAAAGTTATGCATTTTGTTTTAAGTAAGCGATTTCTTGTACCCATGTATTATGGCACAAAAAAAGTGATTGCTGTTTTGTTAATGCCATTTAAAACCGCAATTCAATGCATAAAAAAGGTGTCCATGGGCCTGGTAGTGACCGATGAAGAGTATTCGGTTGCGGATTTTGAACAAGTAATATTGGATGCTGCAAATGATGGAATAGACAATGATTTTATGGAAACCCAAGAAGTTGAATTGACGATTACAGATGACTGCAAAAAAACAGCTATACTACATGAAGAGGTAATTTCAAAGGCTCCGGCGGCAAAAATTGATGCAGCACAAAAAATAGATGAGCCTTTGTCAGAGCTCTCGGCAAGCCAACCAGATGAAGTAAAAAATCCGTATCGCTTGCCCCAGTCAACACTTTTTGCTCAAGCCAAAAATGATAATCAGGATGCGCGTTTAAGCAAGGAGCTAGAGGCGCGTGCTAAAATTTTAGAAGAAAAGTTAGAGCGATTTGGTGTATCTGGTTCTGTTACATCAATTAAGCGTGGTCCTGTTGTCACGTTGTTTGAGTATCAACCAGATATTGATACGAAGGTGAGTAAAATTATTGCACTTGCTGACGATCTTACTCTGGCTTTACAAGCAATGTCTATCCGCATTATAGCACCAATACCGGGACGCTCAGTAGTTGGATTTGAAGTTGCAAATACATTACGAAAAGATGTACTATTCGCATCAATTGTTAAGTCATTAGAATATGATGATTTTAAAGGTGTATTGCCACTCGTATTGGGCGTAGATATTATTGGCAATAATATCATAGTTGATCTTGCACGTATGCCTCATTTGCTTATTGCTGGTTCAACAGGTTCTGGTAAATCAGTTGCTCTTAACGCGATGCTTATTAGTTTGTTGTGTAAATGTAAGCCAGAAGAATTAAAACTTATTTTAATCGATCCAAAGCGACTTGAATTTGCTTCATATGCAGATATTCCTCACCTAATATTTCCTATTATTACTGAAAGTAAGCGTGCTACGTTGGCATTGCGTTGGGTGGTCAAGCAAATGGAAGACCGATACACGATGATGGCTGCTTGCGGAGCTCGTAATATTTTTGATTATAATGCTCTAGTTGGCTCACATGAAAAAGTGGTTAAATCCATGCCTTATATTGTAGTCATTATTGATGAGTTGGCTGATTTAATGATGACGGCAAGTCGCGATATTGAAGATCTCATTGCTCGAGTTGCTCAGATGGCTCGAGCGGCAGGAATTCATATGCTAGTAGCAACTCAACGGCCATCGGTTGATGTAATTACCGGTTTAATTAAGGTTAATTTTCCAAGCAGAATTTCATTCCGAGTCACGTCTAAAATTGATTCTAGAACTATTTTAGATACTGGTGGTGCTGATAAGTTATTGGGGCGTGGTGATATGTTATTTTTAGATGCTGGTGGGTCCATGTTGCGCCGTGTGCATGGAGCATATGTGTCGGATAAAGAAATTGCTGATGTTGTTACTCATATTCGTGCACAGCAAGCACCTAACTATCTTGATTTAACAACAGAAGTTATGCAAGCAAAAATAGGTGATGATCAAGAAGATGATCAAATATATAATGATGTGCTTTCTTTTTTAAAAGAGATTGATGAAGTTTCCATTTCATTATTACAGCGTAAGTTTAGAATAGGTTTTAATAGATCAGCGCGCATTATTGAGCAACTTGAATCACAAGGTTTAATTATGAGTGTAGATGGTGGAAAAACCAGGAAAGTATTGCGTTAATCGTGGTTTGTAGAAGTTTTTAATGCAAATTGATTGAATTTGCCATATAATATATTCAAAGTTAAAAAACAGATGAAAAAATGCCTTGTCATCCTTAACGAAGTTCATGCGATCTTATCGAGAGCTAGTAAAGGGTTGACAAATGTACAAAAAAAAGACATTTTTTCTCAACGATGATAGCTGCTGTAAAAAAATTTCTTTAAAACTCACTGTTAAGTTGTGGGCCCCCATTTATCCCCCAATTTTTACTGTGCCTGCTATAGCCTTGGCGACGGCTGGGTTACATAAAAACCGGGGTCCCTGTTCGATTAGAATGGGGCAAAGTAATGGGGCTAAAAAGGCAATGGGAAAATCGATGTCAATGCGTTTTGATGAACAATTTATAAGGGAAACACTTTCAGATGTTTCGATTTTGGCTGCATCTTGGCCAAAAGATGTACATTTTTCAATAGATACACGTACGCTAAAACCGGGTGATATTTTTGTTGCTATCGCAGGAGCAAAAATTGATGGGCATACTTATATAGATGAAGCACTTAAAAAGGGTGCTACCGGTTTGCTCATTGCTCAATCTAAGGAAGATGCAATAAAAAAAATTGATGCAAAAAAACGTGCATCTTTAGTTATCGTTGCCGTACCTGATCCTTTGCAGGCGTTGATTCAATTAGCAATGGCATGGCGTACTAAATTTAAAGAACCAGTCATTGCAATTACCGGTTCAGTTGGTAAAACATCAACTAAAGAGATGCTCTCCAATATTCTGACTTTAAATGGTAATACATTTTTAGCATCTGAGGGCAATCAAAATACCAAACTTGGCGTTTCGCTTAATATATTAAAATTACGCCCAGAGCATCAGATGGCAATTTTTGAAGTTGGTATTAATAAGCGTGGTGAAATGGCAGAAATTTCTCGCATTCTAAAACCAACAACAGCCATTATTACGAGCATTGGGCATTGCCATATGGAAGGCCTTGGTTCACTTGGTGATATCGCTTTAGAAAAACGTGATATTTTCAAGCATTTTACTGAAACAAGCATTGGTATAGTCAATGGGGATCAGCCAGTTATAGCATCGGTTTCCTATACCCATCCAGTCATTAAGTTTGGTGCTAAAACAATTAATCAAATTCAAGCTCGTAAAATTCGAGTGGGTAGTACCAGTGTTTCCTGCGTGATAAAAATTTATAGAGAAAAACATACGGTTGTGTTGCCTAAACCTCATACTGGCATCGTGTTTAATGCGTTAGCCGCTGCGGGCGCAGCTCATTTATTAGGTATATCTAATAAAGTCATTATTCAAGCAATTGCCCAACCATTAGAGGTTCCTGGCCGTTTTGAGCAAAAGAAGCTGTCTACATTCAAAGGCGTTATGATTAATGATTGCTATAATGCAAATCCTGAGAGTATGAAGGCTGCTTTATTGGCATTCCAGCATATCGAAACAGATGCGCAAAAGATCGCTGTACTTGGTGATATGTTAGAATTGGGGGTTAATTCTCCATTTTGGCATCGTCAGTTGGGTAGATTCTTGCGAAAAGTTTCCTCATTATCTACTGTAATTTTAGTTGGGGATATGGTAAAATGGACAAAGAAGACAGCTCCGGTAGGTTTAACTGTTGAAATAGTTCCTACATGGGCAGCGGCTGTCGCAGCACTAGAAAATAAGCTCAAAGATGAATCGGTTGTTTTAGTAAAAGGGTCTAATGGCGTAGGATTGCGCAATCTAGTTGACGCTTTTACTGAAAAACAAAAATAACCCTTGAGCCTCTAACCTTTTACCATTGGCTTTTAATGACACATATTAATGATGATGAGATAAAAAATCTAAAACCGGCTCGTGTTCACAAGCCGGTTTTAGTGCGTGAAGTATTAGAGTATCTTGACCCGAAGCCTGGGCATGTGTATTTAGATGTGACGTTTGGCACTGGTGGCCATACACGAGCAATACTAGAAGCCGAACCAAAATGTCGCGTTATTGCCATGGATTGGGATAACGTAGTTCTTGATACTTTCGGTATTCCTATGCAAGAAGAGTTTGGCGATCGTTTAACTCTGATTTGGGGGAACTTTGCTTTGCTCTATAAGATTTTGAAAAAAGAGGGCATCAAATCAGTCAATGGTATTTTGGCAGATTTTGGTACATCTCAAATTCAGCTTATGGATAGACCTGGGTTTTCCATGTTTAAAGATACCCCGCTTGATATGCGCATGTCCCCACCTCACCAGCAAGTAACTGCTGCTCAACTGCTCAATAGGGCATCTGATGAAAAATTACGCGAAATCTTTTGGCAGTTAGGTGAAGAAAGAGCAGCTAAGCAGATCGTGCGAGCAATTGTTGAAGCGCGAAGAAAAAAATGGATTAGCACCACGGGTGAGCTTGTTAAAATTATTGAATCTGTTGTTCCTCGTAATAAAAAATTCAAAATTCATCCAGCAACAAAAGTGTTTCAAGCATTGCGTTTGTATGTTAATCGTGAATTGAATAATATTTCTGCATTTTTACCTATGGCGAGCAGTTTTTTAAAAGAAAACGGCCGTTTGGTTTGCATAAGTTTTCATTCGCTGGAAGACCGTTTAGTAAAAATGTTTTTAAAAGAACAGGAAGAAAAGTTAGCGTTGAAAGTGCTTACTTCACGAGTTGTTGTGGCCACAAAAGAAGAAATTAAAGAAAATGCTTCCTCTCGTTCAGCAAAGTTACGAGCTGCTCAAAAGATTTGAAAAGATTGTTTGACAAAATGCTAATATCCTATTACAATTTGCTTCAATTGGTTAATTTAACTAGTAAAAAGGCTTGAGTAAATACAACAATCCCTAAAGGGTATAGACATGACAATAACTGAAGTAAAAGTATATCCGGCAAAAGAAAGTGGCAGATTAAAAGCTTACGCTACTGTCGTTTTTGATAACTGCTTTATTGTTCGTGATTTGAAAATTATTGAAGGGCACAAAGGATTCTTTGTTTCCATGCCTTCACGTCGTAGAAACGATGGTACTTTCAGAGATATAGTACACCCATTGAATTCCGAGACTCGTAAACTGATAGAAGAGGGTGTCATCGGAGAGTATAAAAAAGTAATCGTTCTTGCGCAAGATCAGCAACCTGATTACGATTCAGTAACTGATTAATTCTATTCGAGAGTTTTAATTGAAGCCCCAAGTTCTTTGCTACTTTAGCAAGAAATAAAATCAACGACCCAGACTTCGCTAAGGCTATGTCGGGCAGGTCTGTAGAAATACAAGCTAATAAATTTTGTTGGGGCGTAGCCAAGCGGTAAGGCACCGGTTTTTGGTACCGGCACGCGGAGGTTCGAATCCTCCCGCCCCAGTTTTCGTGGTTCGATAGGCCACTACGTGGCGCACTCACCATGACGTGGAATTGCAATTTAAGTAGAGTTTATGAAGCCTGGATTTATTTCCGGGTTTTTTTTATTATAGAGACTTTTTTTTGGAAAACGTATGAATACCACTTGCTCTATCTATATTTTAAAATGTGCAGATGATTCATATTATGTTGGTCATGCCCAGAATGTTGAATCACGGATGATTGAACACCATTCGAGAATGCACGATCATTGTTACACAGCAACTCGATTACCTATCGAACTTTTATATGCTAAGGAATTTCCTACTCGTGACGAAGCATTCAATTTTGAGCGTCAAATTAAAGGGTGGAGTAGGGCTAAGAAAGAAGCTTTAATTCAAGGTGGGTTTGAAGCTGTCAGAGCCCTCTCTAAAAAAACAAAAAAATAATTCAATGTCATTCTGCCGCGTCCGCCGTAGTTTTAACGAAGGCAGGAAGTGCGATCCGAAGGATCCTAGCGAAGGGCCATGACATGGTGAATGTGCCCGGAGGGTCTATAGAACCATGCACGGAAAATGAACATGTTTAAGTGAAGATGTGCGGACTGTTGTTTGGGCATTGTTTATGTGCCAATAAGCGTAAAGCTTATAAGAATTAAAAGTATGCTAGCAAAGGTTCTACCCTTTTGACGAGCAATTCTTATCGTGATAGCCTTTTTATTATGAAGCAATTTATTTTTGATGAAATATTATTTTTTGAAACTAAATAAAGGCTTCTATGAAAATTACCAGAACGAATCATGTTCTATTTATTTGTTTGATACCAATATTATTTCTTTCTTCTTGTAAGCGTAAAGAGTATGCAAATTATCCTGAAGAACTTCATGCGAAAAGCAAAAGACAACTTATGGGCGGAACTGCTTTAGGTGCAGTTGCAATAGGCACAGCTACTGCTAGCGCGGTTACTTTTGCTGCTGGATCGAATGGTGTATTTGTAGGAGCGGTTATGGGTTCTGTTGGGGCGGTAATAGGATCGGCAATTTTAGCGGTGTTTGTTATTGGGCCTATCGCTCTTATAACGGGGCCAATTGCGGCTGCATTATTAGTTAAAGGTGTGAAGAATCGTAGAGAATCAAAAAGATTAATGGACATACAAACAAACAGACAAATAATAAAAAAACTCAGAGAAGCTTCGGGAAGCTGAGCAATCACTGAATTATAACTTATCTACGATATAGGCACAGAGGCTTGCATAATACAGAGAGCCCAAGGTGCCATACTTAAACTACTGTTGATTCACCACGATATCAATAATGCGATCAAATTCTTCTCTATCATTAGTATATGCGCTTTCATCAAAACTATAGACTTGTATAATTTCATGGCCTTTGTTTTGGCAATACTTTTCAATTCTGGCTACTTGTGCAGGTAATGAATTTCCTGCTTCTCTTTGTTCTTCAGCTGTGCCTCGGCGAAGCATTTTAGTTTGCGATAAATACAAGAAAAAAAATGGTATCAACTTCTTTTATTTCATATTGAAAACATATAGATATTATATAATTATGGTATAATATATTTTGTATTCTAATTTTGCTTGCTTGTGATCATACGATTTACTGGAGAAGATTTATTCTATGAAAATTTCAAAAATAGCTTTTGTGTTTACTGCATTGATAGTAACAACTTCTATGACAATTATATGTAAAAGTTCAAAAAAAACAGTAGTAATTAAGCCGCATGCTCACTGCGATATTCAGTCTCTTCTGAATAAAAAGTATAATACTAATCAAAAGAAAGTAATCTTTATTCGTCCATGGCAAGATATGAAACACATATCGGAAGATCTTATTCTTTGTTTGGAAAGCATTTCGTACAATGGAAATAAGGTTGAGGTATCAGAAATGTACTGTGAGGTACAAGATATTGATTTCTTAAAAAATTGGAAGCCCCATTTTTCTAATTATGTGAACCGATTTTTTATGCGTGGTACATTCAATCTTGATGGTTGCATTTTTGCACATAAAGCTTTTTCTTTAATCTCAGATACCAATAAAAAAATAGATATATATGCAATACGTTATAATGATAGTAATGAGACCTTATGGTATTCTATGTCTCATAAAGGATGTATTGCTATATTCATTGATGAACAAGATACTGTTATCAGTATCTTAGATGATTTTAAATTCGAAAAAGATGATATTTTCAAAATTTTTGATATTAATCAATAATATTTAAGATTTTTAAATAAAAGAGGCCCGCTTTTTGGCGAGCCTTGCTTAGTCCTTATAAGTTCGTACTTATTGCGCTTGAATTTCGTCGTGAGCATAAAAGCCTTGACTGGGTTTAACGAGCAAGTCATCGAGTTTTTTAATTAATGAAACAACATAAGGTTTTTGGAATTGTTGTTGGTGTAACTCTTTGCTCTTCCAATTTTCGTATAAAAAAAAGATGGCGGAATTATTACTATCCTGATGAAGCCTATATTCAATGCAAGCATCTTCCGGGTGACTTGGCACAAGTGATTCTGCAAGCACTTGCTTTAATTCAGATTCTTTTCCTGGTTGTGCTTTCATTATCGCCATGACGGTATAATTTTTTGGGGTCATTTGATCTCCTTAGAATTAGGGCAGCAGCTGTTGCCCGATTGAAAGATGTTTATTTTCTTTTCTTAGCCTGAATTGATATTGAATTAGGAGAAGTTTTCCTCGGAACTATTACGCGCTTTTTAGTTCGTGACGCAGAAGGTGCATTTATTCTGGTATTTGCTTTCTTTTTTGATTTAATCTTAGGCTTTATATTGATCACAACATCTTGATCTAGAATGTTTAAAAACTTAAAAAGCTCAATTAAAGATAATTTTGTTAATTTTCCAGATCTTAAATGTTGTATTTTTGATTCATCTATAGCAAAAAGTTTAGCAGCGGCTTTTTCAGAAAGCTTTTTTTGATCAATAATATCATTTATTCGTGAAACGATTCCTGCTTTAATAAATAATTCATCTGCATTGGGAAGATTAAGATCAGCAAAAACATTACCAGAGCTTATTTCATGTTCAATAACTTTTTTCATTTTTTTACTCTTTCTTTGTAAAGTTCTTTTGCTTGTTTCAGTCTGCTGTCTACAAGATCCATATCCCTTTTGGGTGTTTTGATACCTTCCTTAGATTTCTTTTGGAAGACATGCAAAACATAAACCATTCCAGGCATATTAATAGTATAAACACTGCGATATGTTCCTGCATCATCTAATATTATTATTTCAAGAACGCCAGCACCTCCAAATCCTTTAAGAGGTTTGCTTTCTTTAGGTGTTTTGCCTTCTTGAACTTGATATAAAGCATATCCTATATCATGTTTAACTTCATCTTCTTGTTGCTCGTGTGCAGGGAATTGATTCTATTCGTTATGTTAAGCTTGATGGTGTGCATCGACTTATCGCGGCAGCAATAAAAAAATCCCCTATAAAAGTATTATTTGTTGATCTTTAAGGACCAAAAAAAGGAATGTAGTTTGGGCAATGGTTATGTGCCAATAGTACGTCAATTAATAAACACTTAAAGGGGGAAGTGGTGCGGTATATTAATAGCAATGAAGATAAGTGTTTAGCTAGCCTTTAATTATTGATGTGCTCTCGTCATATGGAGCATGTTTATTAAAACTTTATGCTTTTTATTGGTGTGCTGAATCATATTTTGTTTTTTTTCTTGTATGCTCATTTTCAATATCTTTTTTTTCTGAAGCTAATTTCTTTGCAAGTGCTTCTTCAAGCAATTTTATTTGTTCGCGTTTTTTAAAAATTGGAGCATTTTTTACGTTTGAAAATAATGGCAAAAGTTTTACATATTCCGGCTTCAAATGTTCTTTTAGTTCTGCTATTCGTGTTTCTGGGGCCGATGTTACGTCTTCCATTTCTATTTCTTCATCATAGTTTTCAGAAGCAACATAGTGAAAATTTATTGTATAGATCTTATTATTATAGGTAAAATACACTATCGGATGCAAACGTGTATCTCCTTTTGTAATAACAAATTGGGAAAGAGTAGCTTTTTCATTGCAATCTATTTTAGATGGTTCGATGGTTGTAAACCAATCATCTTTATCAACCTGGACTTCTTCGATTAATATGGCCCAATCATCATTATAAAAAGATGTATCTATTGCGCTAAAAGCATTCAAAATTCTGTATAATGAAAAAGCTGATATTTTTTTAAAATAATAAACACGCTTACCCTTGCTTGTAGATGATTCATATTTTTTTGCCATCGGGAGGAAGAGCAACTCTTCTTCGAAGCGATCAGTATCTATATCAGTATCTATATCAGGATCTATATTAAGTTCGCATGGAATTATGGGAGCATATAATAAACAATAGATTGTTTCATAACCTTTTTTTCTAAAATATTTTGAAATCTTAACGCTTTTGCATGTTTGGGCAAATGTATTGCCTATTATTGCAAATTCATGTTTATAATCAAAAAGTTTAAACCATTCAAGTTTTGGTAATTTAATGAAAGGTAAGCTATTGAGGAACTTACCAGCTGAGCGGGGAGGTAGAAGAGGTAAAAGAGCTTTATGGAAATCATCAGTCACCGGAGTAGTTGTCATATTAGCAATGAATTTATTGAAATCTAAATTACTAGAATGAAGATATGTTACATCATCAGTCAGCCCTGATGTTACGATTATAAATGGATAGTATTTATTAACTCCTAATGGATCTTTAAACATTAACTCAGTGTTGGTTCCAATCGCATAACAAGAAACATAAAATAATAGACTGGTATTGGTTATAGATTGTAAAAATCCTAAGAAAGAATTAAAATTGCGTAAGGTTAACCCCCCTATTAATCGACCAATTCCACCATGACCATTTAAGAAAATGGCCCATTGAGGTACTTTATAAGCCGAGAATTTTTCTAAATCTTTATTTTTTGATCTGTATTCATTGAGTGAGATAAATATATTGCTTTTCAAGGTGTGGAAGTTCCATAAAGCTTCAGGAAAATAAAATGAATCTTTTTCTGCACTAAGATTCTGGCTTAAAGATTGATGATTTTCCATATGGTCTATTTTTAGGCCAAGTTGATATTCAATTTCTGTAAAGGGATCTGTTGGGCCTAATTTCTGGTATGATTGATAATTAGTTAAATCCAAATGGGTAAATTTATTTTTATAATTTTTAGGAATCATTAGAAGCAATCTGCCTGATGAATCAGTGATTTTAATAAGCCAAGAATTTAATAGATTCTGAGGGATATTATTTACTAAATAAGTTGACGCTAGAATAGGGGCAGCTTGTTGTTTAATGGCTATAGAAAGTGATTGGGATATTGCACCGTTTTTTTTTTCCGAATCGTCTAAAAATATAAGTAATCCATGAGTTGCAAACGGTTCTACAGAAGCAGCTTCTTCTTCAGCTAAAACTTGTTGATATTGTTCAAGAGGCGGTTGAGAAGATGAGCTGGCAGCTGCAGCTTGAGGTTCAGGCTCGTTCATTTCAATATCTTGCTGACTAATCCTTGGGAATGATTTTGATGCCGATGATTCAGCTTCTATAGATTCAGATTTTTTTCTTTTTTCTGCACGAACTTTTTCTTGTGCAAAACATGATGCTCCTCTTTTTTTATGTACTTGGGCAGCTGAATCCGAAGATGAGCTTGAAGATGTGGTTGGTTGAGGCTCATCGACCATATTCTCTGATGAATATATAAAAGGACATAGAATGCCTAACAAAGCTGCTATCAAAAAGATATTTTTTAAAGATTTCATATCTAGCCCTTATTTTTATACGCGCTTTAGGATTGTTTCAGATATGAAAATAGCACAAATTCAGCCTGAAAATAAATAGTTTGATTTTTTATTGAATGAAAAGAGTAAAAAACGTTGAACTATAGGCTCTTTATAATTTTCTAGGCATCTTTAAGGGCTCAAGCTTTTCTAGCTGCTCTCTAATAACCTTAAATGAGTTCTGAGTTCGTGGTGGCAATTTAACCTTATTCACATCTTCCATGGTTCGATAGGATCTAGCGATCGCACTCACCATGACATGGAATTTCTACAAATTAATTAGTCTGAGTCATTTTGCAAATTATGCCTGGCTTGGTTAGAAAAGGGGAATTATGGAATGCAGCAACTTAAATATTTAACTTACTATTTTTGTTGATTTTTATCACGATCTCTACGATGGACAGGGCAACGGAATGTTGAAGGGCATGCTTAAAGAACCAGTCTACGTCAATCCATGCTTTCTTGCTTGGCAGACTTCGCCTGGCTGTCGCCAGTTAACGTCAAACTAAATCATCATTAATCATGATCCAAAGCAATAATTACAAGAAATACTTTGTAGTTGATGTTCAAAAAGCTAATATATATACTAATTATTAGTAATATTTATCGCAAAAAACATTTAAATAGTATAGGAAATTATGAAAAATAATTTGTTACTAATAGCAGCAACTGTCTCAATCATCGTAATAGGTAATTCGCAAGCATCTCTAGCTCAAGCAACTTTTAAAGCTAGTACAAGAGTTAGCCAGAATTTAGGCCTTACTTTTAAAAACATAGTTCAGCATGCCAATAAACGAAATTTTAGCTCTGTGAGTCCTGAAGCTAAAAAGATTGTATCAACATCGCATAAAATAGAACCAACTGTAGCATCACATGGCTCTCAAGACGCTATTAAAAATGAAATTGATCAAATCACTCTTCGTCTTCTGCAAGACAAGGAAAGAAGCATGCACGATCGTCGGGAAATTGCAGCAGGCCTTGCAGTAGCTGCTGTAAACACTGTAGGTTTTGCTGTCGGTTGGTTTGGTGCCGTTTTGGCAGGAGGTATTATTATTGGTGCTCCAATAGTGGCTTATGATATATATACTTATAATAGAAAACCATCAAAAGGGGATGGTCGTGGTGGCTGCCCTTTCCAGTAAATATTTTACAGGGTTCCATTTTGTATAAGTATTCTAAACGATAGCAACAAGAATGCCCAAGCACGAAATACCTTGGGCATTCTTTTAGTGCCTATTAACGTGAAAGTAAAGCATCGTTAATCATGATCCATAGCAATAGTATCAATATCGCCGTATAAAGCATGGTGAATAACGAATGTTAAAAAAGGGACGTTCTATTGGTTGCGCCAGGCGTAGTCAGCCAAGTTTGTATACCTGGATTGACGTAGATTGGCACTATAAGAGTGCTAGTTAATAAAACGTTCTTTGATACTTTAAAATGCTTATTTTCTTCTTTTGGCTTGAATAGAGATAGTATTAGAAAGTGTGTTGCGTTTAGGTACAATAGTTTTTTTCTTCTTAATTGCCGGAAGGGTTATATTGATATGAGGTTCTTTTTTAGCTTTTTTATTGAACGTTATATGAATATCAATACTTTGTCCCAAAATATTTAAAAATCTAAAAAGAGTTTCAAAGGCAATTTCTTCCAATAATCTTCCTATGACCAGATCTGATAGTTTTTCTTGATCAATATCAAGTAGTTTTGCTGCTGCAGCTTTGCTAAGTTTTTTCTTCTTTATTGATTCATATATTTGATGGGAAAGTTCTGCTTTAGCAAGCATCTCTTCTGGGTTTTCAAAACCTAAATCAGCAAAAACATTACCAGAGCTTACTTCATATTCAAATTTTTCTTTCATATTATTTTTTCTTCTTTGTAGCTTTTTTTGTTTGAGCTTTCTTGCTCGGTTTTTTTCTTGTAGCCTTTTTCTTAATCACTTTAGCTGGTTGGGTTAAAGCATCAGCTTTTTTAAGTTCAGCTTTCCAGCCGTCGCTCTACGAGCTCTGGCGGACAGGCAATTTTTTTAAAGGTTAATTATTATTAAAAAATACATTTTTATTTCGCCTATCGTTCAAGCGCTTTGCGCGCAGTCCGCCGAAGTCTGCCAAGTCTGAAGACGTGGATGGACGAAGGCTGGATGATTTGCTAAGTCTGAATGAGGTTTAGGCAATGTGGCTTTAAAATTAGTTACAGCTTTGCCTTGTCGTTTATACAAATCAGATTCTATCCACATTGTAAGTACACTTCTGCTCCAACCATTTTCTAATGTTTTTTGTGCGTACCAAAGTCTTTGATCTTCGCTTTGGACCATATCTAAGAGAACCATATTGTGTCCCCAGGGAATTAGTGCAGCAGCTGCTGCACAATTAGGATCAGGGTAAGCTTCAGCAAATTTTTTCATATATTTGAGACTTCGAAGAGAGAAGCCCGCTATGCCAGGAAAGTCCCTTTTCAAATCATGTGCTAGCTTTTCTACAACCTTTGCACCCCAAGCTTCTGATTTTGTTTTCTCAGAGATTCCTTTTCCTATACGCCAGTATAATAAGATGAGTTCTTTGGTAACTGATTGAGCAGCACGAAGTTGCGTTTGCAGAATATCTTTTTTAACATGCTCTAAAAATTGAGCATAACTTTTTGGAACTAGATTATCGCGTGTTTTTATATTACTCTTTTTCTTCATCATATATATAGCCTTTGTTTATGAATGCCACTTTGCCTGCAATTGCTAGTGGCATTCTCTGTTTAAAACTATCTTTTTTCCATTTTATGTTATTGCGCAATGGGTAAAAAGTCTATGTATTTTAAGCAAGATGTTTTTAATGTTATAGCAGCTTTTAAGGAGTCTTGTGGTGATCTCATTGCTCCTTGTGCGATTAGTTTAAATCTTGCACCATTAGTTGGCGGATTGAGTAAAGCATCTCTGTATCGTTTTGATTATAACCAGCGTTCTTATGTTATCAGAATTTTGCCACCTCATCTTGATCATGCAATCAGAATGAAACAAGTGGTGATTGCCAAAAACGCAGGAGAGATTGGCGTTGGTCCAAATGTTTATTTTGTAGGCCATCAGTTGCACGCAATTATTATGGAATTCATTCCTGGTCGTACCGTGTCTCCAGCAGATTTTAAAGAAGCAGATAAGCTAAAACGGTTTGCAGAGTTTCTCGGTCATTTGCATAAATCGCCGCAGGATTTTCCTTTAGCTCGTTCTCCGTTTGATCGTTTTGATGACTTTTTGAAAAAAGGTAAACAAAGTGGACAGGCTTATCCATCAAGATTTGAGGAAGCAGAAATTGTTATGCACAAGATTCAAAAAGTGTTTAATGCTCATTGCTTGCCATTAGTGCCTACACATCTTGATCTTCATCCTCTGAATATAATGATGCATGAGGCAGATTTTTCTTTAGTTGATTGGGTGAATGGGGGTAAGAGTTATGCAAGTTTTGATTTAGCAACATTTTCTGTTTTTCACGAACTGGATGATGATCGAGAGCAGATTTTTCTCACTCATTATTTTGGGAGGAGTCCTACTGAATTCGAATGGAATTGTTTTATTATTGCAAAGCCAGTTCGTTTTTTTGTTATTGCAGCTGCATTCTTAACTCAAACTCCTGAAGATGTAAGTCCAGCATTTTATGATAATGTTTTAATGGATGATAATATCATTTCATTGCATGATTTTGTTAACAAACAAATTGCAGGTGAAATGATATTACCCCATTGGCAAATCGGTTTGATGATGTTGAAGGTGGCATTTGAGTTAGTTGATTCATCTAATTTTAAGAATGCGCTATCTAAAATTAATTCTATGCCTATCAAGTAAATTGTTGATTCAGCTTTCAAGCGCAGGCCACAAGACCAACAATGTTATGTTTCATTAGTTCAGGACACTTTTCAGAATTTCGCTACTTCGTAATCCAATCATCATAGCTGGTCCTGTAGTATTAATATCAGGAATCACTGGACAGATGGAGTTGTCCGCTACAAAAACGTTCTTTGTGCCATATACACGCGTGTCGCCATCTACCACACCTCCGGCGTTTAGAGGAGCCATTTTACAGTGCGATACAAAGTGGTGTATATCAAGAGAAAGATTACTATTGTTTTTCACATATTGCTCAACCACTGCGTCGTCATAGTTAAAAAAGGTTACTAAGTTGATTGGGTCACCTAAAAGGGGTTTAAAGTATGGTGAGGGAAACGGATACAAAATACTTAGTTGATCTAGCAGAGCGCGAATATAGACCGAGACAGCACTCTTCATATTCGCCAGGTCTATAGGATCTTGGTAAAAGCCGTCGTCCGCTGCGGCTAGCTGATATGAATTATCGCTTTGGATTGCTACACTTCCCTCGCTTACTGGATTTAAAAGATTAAATCCAATAGTTAAGAGTGGTGTTGCAGTGGGGATGAATTCGAATAAAATCTGTAGCATTCGTGCCTCGTTGGCATTACCGTCTACTACTGGCAAGTAAGCACTATTGATAGTAAAGGCATAGGGAGCGGCAGGTGGTATACCACTCAGAGCAGGATCTGCCAGCATCGAAATAAAAATGAGCGGATGGTTTTGGAGATGCTTTCCTACGTTCTCATTGATAAAAACAGGCTTAATCCCTGCGTTCTTTAGCACTGTCGACGGTCCTATGCCCGAAAGCTGTAGCAACTTGCTACTGTTGATGCCACTCGCCAAAACAACGGCTTTGCGAGCTTTCGCTTCTAATAATTGACCGTCTTTTGCATATCTTACTTTTTTAGCACGCCCATTTTTGTCGAATATTATTTTCACAGCTACCGAATCTAAGAGCATAAACAAGCTGTGGTTATTAACTCCTTGGCCTTCTGGCGTCATCACCGTGTTATTTAAAAATGCCGTGGCGCTGCTTACTCGTTGGGTACCTGTAGGATCAATAAACCACTGAGCACGTGGGTCAATACAATTTTCAACACTCGGATCATTATAGTCCACTACAGTTGGAATTCCTGGAAACGCTGCCTGGCATGCGGGTAGTAGCACTTGCGAAGTTATCTGGGATATAGACGGTGTTTGTTTTATATTGACAGGACCGTTGTCTCCTCGTGCCCCTGGCGTGATTGTCAACCCTTGGTAGTTTTCAAGAGCTTGGAAGGTTGCTAGAATATTGTCCAGACTCCAATTGCTACTGCCAGAAACATCTTCCCAACGTGAGTACACGGCGTTCGATCCACGACCATAGTATAATCCGTTAATTGATGAGCCTCCACCTAAAAGCATTCCTGTTGTCCAATCACTTGTTCGTCCATTGAGCCCTGCCATTGGTAGGGTTTGATTCCATCCTGGCCAAAAATACTGAGGCTTTCCAGTCGAGGCCAAGAGGAATGCGGGGAGACCCACTGCCTGTATTGCTGGATCATTTGTTAAATTTTTTCCCCCTTCTATTCCTATTACAGAGAATAGACCATTTGCTGATAGCTCATTCATTAATATGCAACCTGCAGCTCCCGCACCAATTACTATGATATCGGCCTCTAGTTCGTTTCCGCACATTCTGGATCGATAAGGGGAAGATTGGTCACCAAAAAGATTGGTTGTAGCAAATGCTAAAACGAGAATAATACATTTAATTTTCATATTTGATTCCTCTCCGAGAGACTATCAATAAAATGTTGAGACTATCCTTAATCAGTCACCTATCTAACCATTTTTCGATACATCCAGCAAGAATAAAAATAATGCTGGAGATAATTTTGTCTTTCATATTCGATAGAACTAATTCATGAATATGTATGCGGTGAGAGCTTGTAATATTACTATATTTTAAATTATACATATCATATAATTAATGAGATAAAGCAAAATATTTAATGATACATTATGAGGATTAAGCTATGTCGATTCGCTATTGTTTTTTAACAATACTATTATGCATGTTATCAACAAATATTTTTTGTAGTGTGCCTGCTGCTGCTCAAAGTTCATGTCCTCCTGGCGGGGCATCTATTTCTTCTTTGCCCAATGTAGAGCAACCAAAAATGAAACGCCTGGCGCTTCTTGATATGACAACAACTAAATTGGCGTCTGGAGAGTTAGTAAAAAGATTTAAACTCACGATACCATCAAAAGGAGAATGGTGTTCTCGAACAGTAACAATTACTCCGGCGCGAGGTGAGAGTCTTGATCATAGGCTCGTAGCTACTGTTAATGACTACGATCGTTATCTTGAAAGAGATTGCGATCCTTCCCTATTGCATATGGCAACTATATGTAATACCGGCTCCGGACCCTTAAAAAAAGATTGCCAAGTCCACAGAGTTATCAAACGAAGCAATCATCTCAATATATTTGCAAACCAAATACTCATGCTACAAGCATTGCCATCAGATGCATGTCCCCAGTTTTCTGACAGTTATCAGCTGAAAGATCTTGATGATGCTCAAAAAAGATATCAAATGAAAAAAATTTCCCTTCTTATTACAGAAGCAAAAGGAGAAACATACATTTCAGATGATGAAGATGAGCAATAGTAACAACTATCATAAATAAGGGCCGCTCTTTTGCGTGCCTTATTTAGCAGCGTAGGTGTTTTGTATGGTATTTGCGCGAATTTTTTGGTAAGGACGGCTCATTGTTTTAAGCTTCGTTCCATTAAATACATATCATAATATCTTTCTTCAAATTTTATGATGCGAGGAACTAAGCCACAGATAGTAAATTCAAATCTGTTGTATAATTTTATAGCAGCTGTTTGTGTTGGGGTGACCCATAAAAGTGCTTGTGATACATCTGGTATATTTTCTAATAGCAGCAATAACTCCTGCATTAAAAGCGTTGCAATTCCTTTCTCTCTAAACTCTGGCAACACATACATGTTTGATATCATCACAACATGTTTTGATAAGGCGGAATCGGTATTTTCTGCAATAGCGCTAACCATGCCAATCAAGCGTCCTTCTGTTTGGGCGCATACAAGCCAACGGTTGTTTTGAAGTGCGGCATCATTCAGAATGTCACGCCAAAAGCTATCTGGCTTTTCAGATAAATCTGATTCAAGCAGGGTAAATGCAAGGGGACATTCGATTACGGATTTTATGCGCAATTCCTTATATTCTTTCCAGCGATCAGAATGAAGCTGGATAATTTCTACATTGTCGTAAGCGCTAAAAGAGGTATGCATGGTTATCAAGAATAATATAAAAAAATTAATTTTCATTTGCTTTATTAGTAAAAATTGAATATAGAAAACATTCATTAGTGTAAAGAGGTTGTAGAAATACACAAGCCCTTCTGAACAGCAAAATTAACATGTTTACGAGCCAATAGACGGAATGTGGTTTTGGCAGAGGTTGTGTGCCAATAGCGCGACAATTAATAAAGCTCCTTAAAGGAAGGGGAAAATGAGGACGATTCTTTATTTTTGACCACCCAGTTGAAAATAATTTAAAGCCATGTATATTAGTTGTATAATACAACCATATATATAAATTTTGGCTTTACATGGAGGTTTTTGATGAGTATAGATAGTTTGATTTCGCAAATTCGATCTTCTTCTAGAGAAATGGTTAGGCAATTTGGCTTACTGGAGAATCGGTTCTCGGAAATTGGTTCAACTTCGCAATGTCATGCTTTAGTTGAGTTAGGGTCGCAGGGGCTCATGAATCTGGCTCAGTTGTCTTCTGCATTAAATCTTGAAAAATCTACTACAACCCGCCTGGTTCAACAGCTGCTCGACGATGGTTTGTGTCATATTCGTCCTGATGAAAATGATCGTCGCAATAAATTGTTATCTTTAACTAAAAAAGGATTAAAGCTTGCAGATAAAATTAATGTTGAAGCGAGGCTGCAAGTAAAACAAGCCTTGGCTCTCATGAATGATGAAGAGCAAAATATGGTAGCGCGTGGATTATCTCTTTATGCCAAAGCATTGCATCGCTCTCATATGCGTAATGAATGCAGTATTCGAAAACTTGAAAAAAATGATATGTCGCAGTTGATAAGCATTATTAAGCAAGTGCGTGCAGAATTTGGCTTTGATGAAAATCATCCAACTGCAAGTCTTTCTGAAAAAGAATTCGATGATATGTATGAATTTTTCTCTAAAGATAAGAGTGGTTATTTTGTCCTTGAGCATGATAAAGAGATAGTTGGAGGAGGGGGCTATTGCCCATTGCCGGGTGCTGACAAAGATATTTGTGAATTAAGGGGAATGTATCTTGCATCAAGTTTGCGTGGTTTGGGGTTGGGGACTGTGGTTTTACAAAAGATTCTGCAATACGCAAAAGCAGATGGATTTAAAAAATGTTATCTGGAAACGCAGGATTTTATGCAAGGTGCAAATGCCTTATATAAAAAATGTGGATTTCAAAAATTAGATAAACCTATGGGTAATACTGGTCATAGTTGGACAAACTGTTGGTACATTAAGGAGCTTTAAAATGAATGATAATGAAAAGTTAGCAGCACTAAAAAATATATTGGATAATGCAAAAGCAGAATATTCAATTTTTACTCATGATGTAAGTTTTACAACCGCTGAAAGTGGAGCTAAACATTTTGGCATATCTTTAGCTGAAACCACTCCAACGATAATTTTAAAATCAAAAGATGATTATTTTGCAGCTATTATTTGTGGCAATACGCGTATTTCATTCAAGAAGTTGAAACAAGCCTTAGGGGTTAGCGATATAAGTATGGCTGATCCTCAAACGGTATTTAATGTTACAGATGCTAAAATAGGTGAAGTGAGTTTGATAAATCCAACTTTGACTACATTGATTGATAGCAATGTTCTGAAAAATGAATATTGCTATGGCGGTTGTAGTATTTCAAAAGCAACGCTTCGTATTAATACGCGTGACCTTATTAAAATAACGAATGCACAGGTCTTGGATTTTGCAGACATTAGATGAGAATGCGGTTGTAGAATAATTTGCGATGAACTCTATTTCTTTTTAAGCTGATTAGTTCTTAGATAAAAGTTTTAAATAAAGGAATATTGATGACGATATTAGTTAAGGCGCTTTCGCTTGATATGGCTAAAAAAATGGCTGATGGAGCAGAGCAAAAAGCAAAAGAAAAAGAGCTGAAAATTGTAATAGCTATTATGGATAATCATGGCAACCTAAAATATTATAGGCGCATGGATGGAAATAATTTTGTGAGTGTTAGAATGGCTCCACTCAAAGCCATGACATCAGCTAGTATTCCTATTTCTACTAAAGATCTTGCATTGCGCAATGAGAAAATGCCAAATGGCCCTTATCTGGGGGTTCCTGATATTGTTTTACTTGAGGGGGGATTGCCAATCATAACAAAAGATGGACAACATATCGGAGCAATAGGCATTAGTGGCGCGAACCCTGAGTTGGATGGGATATGTGCTCAAGCTGGGTTGGATGTTGTATCAAATGAATTATAATCAAAAATCAAAGTTTTTTGTTGTAGTATTATTAACAACATTCTTAATAACCGTTTATATGTCATTAAAGTCAATGAATCCAATCCAACATGAAGAGCGTTTTTTAGATTTGGATTATGGTAAAATTTGGTATCAGCGTTGGTTTAATCAAAAAACGAAAGATAAAACGCCAGTTCTTTTTATGCATGGTGGTCCTGGTTTTGAATCTGGAGCTATGGTGAATTTAAATCCAATTGCAGCTATTAGACCATGTATTTTTTATGATCAGTCAGGTTGTGGAAAATCGATCATACCAAAGAATACGCGTGTTGAATGGTCGTTTGAACATTATGAGCGAGAGCTTGAGACTATAATTGATAAGCTAGGGATAAATAAAATCATCTTGTTTGGATATTCATGGGGAGCTGCATTAGCTGTGCAATATGCATTGCAACATCCAGAGAGGGTTGAAAAATTGGTATTAGCGAGCCCATATATTAGTACCCCTCATTTGCTTGAAAACTATACACTATTGGCTCAAAGCAAAAATATGTATGACATCATAAAAAAACATGAAGAAGAGGGAACTATAGAAAGCGCAGAATATCAAGAGGCATATGCAATCTTTTTTAAAAGCTTTATATTTCGCGGCGATGTTTCAGTCTTTAAAAATCTTACATTTAATAAAGAAATTTCTGAAATAATGTGGGGGAAAAATGAATTTTCAGTAACTGGAAACTTGAAAAATTTAAACCTGATTCCGTTGCTGCATGAATTAAAACTACCTGTGTTACTGACCTCTGGTAAATTTGATACGATGACTCCAAGCTACATGGTCTTGTTACATACACAAATCCATAATAGCAAGTTAGTGATTTTTGAGCATAGTGCACATATGCCCCACATCGAGGAATTTACGGCTTATTGCCAAGAAGTTGAGAAATTTTTGAGCGATTAATTGGAATACTTTTTACGGTGAAAATTGTTCTAACATTTTAACAAATTTTGATTATACAAAGTTACCAAAAGCTGTTCATATATTTTTTGAATCTCCTGTGCAGAGTCTTGATGATGTAACATGATATTTTTATTTGCTAAAAGGCAATCGTCTTCCGGGGCCAATGAGTGAAGCATTTGCTGATCTTGTGATACAATTACACAAAAAAACACATGCGTCTGTGTATGCACAATGGGAAATTGCCCAAGTGGTTGCTGATCGCATTGCGCCTGAAAAACTAACTGTTATCAATCCTTTGTTAGATGCACAAGCAAATGTTCTTTGGGAGCGATTTCTTTTTGAGTGCGTTTTTTACTTGCAACAAGATTTGGTGTCACATCTTTTTCGATTGTGTCGGCTGATAAATTTTGTAATTTTTGTTCAAATAAAATCAAGAGGGGTTTTGTTGGGAGATTAAGCGCTTTTAATAAGGTTTTTTGTAACAAAATTCGTCCTTTTGTTGTAAATTCTGACAGCATCTGTCAGAATTTATGACAGTATCTGTCAGAATTTACAAATCAAGGTGTAAGCGATGTATAAAAGGTCTATAAAATCATTATTAGAGCGAGCTTTATCTAGGGCCCCCGTAGTTTTGCTTAATGGGGCACGCCAGGTGGGTAAAACCACTTTAGCTTTAGAGCTATTGAAGGAAAAAAAGTATAATTACATTACTTTTGATGATGAAATTACGTATCTGGCAGCAAAGGGTAATAGTTCAGGTTTTATAGCTGATCTTGAAAAACCGGTAATTATTGATGAAGTGCAGCGGGTGCCTGAGATATTTTTATCAATAAAAAGAGATATTGATCTTAATCGGATTCCTGGTAGATACTTATTGACTGGTTCAGCAAACCCATTACTTATTCCAACTTTGGGTGATTCGTTGGCGGGAAGAATGGAAATTGTAGATATGATGCCGCTATCTCAAGGAGAATTACTTGGTATTCAAGAGAATTTCATAGATAGTATTTTCGGTGATTTTCCATTGAAAGCTCCAATTAATACGTTAACGAAAGAAGAGCTTTACCAAAAGATTTTAAAAGGTGGTTATCCGACAGTTCAACATCTAAATAGTGAAGATCAGTTGGCATGGGTACATTCATACATTAGTTTATTGCTACAAAGAGATATCAAGGATTTAGCTAATGTGGAAAAATTGACTGAATTTCCTAATCTTCTAAAAATCTTGGCTGCAAGAGTTTCTGGTTTAATAAATATTGCAGAGTTTTCTCGAGAAACAAGAATCAATGCAAAAACATTACATCGCTATGTTGCCTTATTAGAAACTATTTTTATTATTAGTTTACAATCTCCGTGGCATACCAATTTAGCTATTCGTTTTGTTAAGTCGTCTAAGTTATATCTTTTAGATACCGGATTGTTGGTTTATTTGCTTGGCATGAATATTGAAAGAGCCCTCAAAGACCCGATGCTTATGGGAGGTATTCTTGAAAATTTCGTGGTAAGTGAATTGAAAAAACAGGCGACATGGAATAAAACCCGCGTTCAATTATATCATTTTAGAACATTGAACGGAGAAGAGGTTGATATTGTATTGGAAAACTTAGCTGGTGAAATTGTTGGTATCGAAATTAAAAACAATGCTCGGGTCACTCACCAAGATTTTAAGGGCATGCGTTATCTACAAGAAAAATCGAAAGATAAATTTATCAAAGGCATTATATTATATACAGGTACCCAATACATACCATTTGGTGATAATCTATATGCAATGCCAATAAATTCTTTATGGGAATCATGATAAAGATTGATACTAAACAATTGCTATGGATATGTCAGCGTTGAGTGATGTTAGTTATTCTGTCGCTTCTGATTCAAATAATGCCTTGTTCATATGCTCATCTCTTTCTTGATCACTCATTTGTTCTAGTTTTTTAGTTTCTCTCTCTACTTCTTTATCAAATTCGATTCGTTCTTCAGGAGACATTTGGTCGGATGATTCAAATGTTATAAAGAGATATCTTCTATCGGTTGTTTCTTGGGTGAGAAACAACCGATAGTTTTTAATTTTCTATTTGACGATTATGCATTTTCCTGATACATTTGCTTAATCAATCTTTGCTTGGCTACACATGAAGATGATTCAGAATAAAATCTAATCGATCTTGTATAGTTCCAAAAGGAACATTAATAAGTTCATAATTTAATTGTTCGTAACCTTTTTTAATATGATCATGAATGATAAGTGATGTGTGCCATGACTCTCTTCTGATATCAGAATTTTGATACAAATGTATTGGTAAAGGGTCGAGAAAAAAAACTAAATTATAACGATGTTGAGCAATAGCATCAAAAAAATGGTCAGACATATGATTTTTATAATAAGAAGTAAATCCAATAATATCTACAGCAGATCTATCGCACAAAATAACAGTTTTATCCTCATGTAATTTTTCTAATGCACACTGTTTTTCAAATACCTGATGATGTAATTGCGTGCGATCTGTGCAAAAAATATCAAGATTCTCTTTTTCCTGTGCTTCTTGATATAACACGCTAAATGCTTCAGGAATAGTTGCATAATTAATTTTCTGCAGCTCCTGAATGGTGGTTGTTTTGCCTACACCAGGACCACCTGAAATAACAATTTTTTTTAATGTAGCAAGTGACATTAAAATATCATCCCATTAATCGTTTGTTATTGGAAAAAGTGTTAGTGCGTCGGTTTCTATTATAGATATATGTCCATCATTTGTTACTTGTAATTTGATGTATGCTCCGTTGCCAACGCGCCATCTAGCGTCATGTTTAAAATCCATATGATATAAAATTGATTGCATCATACCGCTATGAGTTGCAAAAAGTATTGGGCTTTCGATTGGTGAGCCCACAATTGAGTTAATAAGATTTTGTATTCGTTGATAGGCTTGAGCAAAGCTTTCCAGATTTTCATCTAATTGATAAGAAATAAATTCTTCTTTTGATACTTTACTATTATACTCAATATGTTTGACGTGTTTTGTCAGTTCATGTATTAGACAGCCCTCCCATCTTCCTCTGTTGCGTTCACGCAAGTGGGGCACCTTAATAATTTCTATATCTTGAGAATCTAAAAAAAGTTGGGCTGTTCTATAAGCTCTTGAGAGATCTGACGAGAATACTTTTGCAAAATTAATACCCGCTAGTTTTGCTCTCAGCTCTATTGCTTGTCTTTCTCCATCTTCATTAAGTGGAATGTCTGTATGTCCTTGAACTCTGCCTTGTTTGTTCCAATCAGTTTCGCCATGTCTTATGACGTATATGATATACGGTTGCGCAATTGAAGCGCATAGTTGTGGTGTGAAGGCAAACAATACTTGTAACCCAATATTTAAACATTTTAATGTGTGTGTCATGTATCTCTCCTTTTCGTAAATTTTTATTTTTGAGATTGCTACGTTAGTTTAATCTTCATTGTTGATTTTTATATCCATAATAATTGGCAAATGATCGCTGGCAATACTGTAATAAATATAACATCCGACGATCGGCAAATCCCATGTTGGGTTCAACCATATGAAATCGACAAGTGTGCCATTCCATACAGAAAATTTCGGACATTCCAGTTGTGCTTTTGAAAAACAATCAACAAATCCATGTGAGGTAAAAAGATCTAATGCTTTAGTTGGTGCATCAAAACCCCTGAGATCTCTATGATCTTCATTTAATAAGTCCCATACATTTTTTCCTTGTACAGCATATTGATAATCACGTGCACGAATCGCATTAAAATCTGCTGCAACAATACAGAGTTCATCTTCTTTTAATGCATGATCTATAAGTTCTTGGACTTGCTTTGCTCTCATGTCTTCTTTGTGATCATAGACATCAAGATGAGTACCATAGATAGTTATTTTCTTATGGTTGGGCAATGCTATGTCGGAAACAACTGCTTTTTTTTTATTAGGTAAGTTTATATGAGTTCTTATAAAACCATGTAATTCAGGCCATACTTCTGGTTCCACATCATACATTTTAATGGTATGGGCATTTTTTGATTGTTGTTTTGTTATAATCATATTGCCAAAGGGATAGCTATTATACGTAGATGTTTGTACAAACATGCTTAACGTACACACATAACCCAACGATTCAAGTGTTGTTTTTATTTTCATCCAATCAAAAATAATAACTTCTTGGAGTATAAGCACATCAGCATTTATATTTTTGATTGTTTGTATCACCGCATCAAAATTGTCATTTTTTGCAAAATCAAAATCAGAATGAATATTATCATATGGTGGTCTCCAAAAATGGATGTTATACGTTGCTATGCGCATAATATCTGAATTTGGCGTATGGTGTGGGATTTTTTCATTTTCAGATGCATGTGCAATGCAATCACCTACAAAGTTATTTAATAATTCTTTAGGTCGCATCTTTTTTCCTGCAGCAAAATCTGACCATGAAGATGATGTTGGCATTAATTGATGCGATGTATGTTCTACGGATGTAATGATATTATGCGTTAATATGATACATGCAAAGAGTATGCATGCTATTTGTTTTTGATGTTGCATTTAATTTCCTTTTGCGGTTCAAATTTTGTCTGCTCACATTATAGCTAAAAATGATGAATAAGAAAGCAATACATACTGGTTCTCATGCATGATGAGTGATATAATTTTAATGTTGTATTTTGTGATGAAAAACATAAAAAGAGGGGGGGTGTCATGGCAAATCAATGGGATGCGCAGATAGTTGTAGATACAGCTCATGCTTTAGTTATGGTTAACAATCAGTTTCCTGAACTACAAGCACAAACAATTAAGCCATTTGGACAGGGGTGGGATAATACAGTTTTTTTAATTAATGATGAATTTGTATTTCGATTTCCCAGAAGAGAAATTTCTGCTGCATTGCTTATGCATGAGGTAACTGCTTTACCATATGTTGCGCCTCGCGTCAGCTTACAAGTGCCAATGCCACAATGGGTTGGAAAACCATCATCAGATTATCCATGGCATTTTGCTGGTTATCGCCTGCTGCCAGGAATGACTGCTGATCGTGCCAATCTTTCTGATGAACAACGTGCGCAATTGGCCCAACCGATTGCTTCATTTTTAGTAAATTTGCATAGTATTTCGATTAAAGAAACTGCACTTCCTACACAACCTGTGTTTCATCGCCTAAGCTTGGACTATCTGGTGCCTACGATTACAACGAGTTTAGAAAAAATGGAAACATTGAATTTGCTAAAAAATAAAAATGAACTTTATTGCATAGTGGCGCAAGCGCACACGTTGAGGTTGCCTGAAAGTAATACATTAGTTCATGGTGATTTATATGGCAGGCATATGTTACTAAATGATAATGCACAATTAACGGGCATTATTGATTGGGGGGATGTGCAGATTGGAGACATTGCATTAGATCTAACTATTGCTCATACTTTTTTGCCTCCAACGGCGCATGATTCATTTAAAAAAACATACGGCCTTATAGATGATCAAACATGGTTGCTTGCGCGACTTCGTGCTTTGCATCATAGCTTGCTCATGGTTTTATACGGGCATGATACGGGTGATCACATTCTTCTGGGGCAAACACTACGATCTCTTGATTATATTGCTCAGCAAGTAAAAATTTAAAAGTCATTTACATTTATTTTAATTGAACAATCATCATTTTTCATGGAATTTCTTTCGATTATATAATCGCTACTGCGCGTAATAAGCCTTCAGATACTTTAAGCTCAATAGCTTTTTCATATTCAAGTTGAGTCAGATAAGCGCGCATTGCTGTTTGCGTCAACGTAAACGAAATAATATTATCAGGAATGTTATGCATTTGCATTATTTTTTGCGTAAGTTCATCTACTGATAGTGCATGCTGGTTTATGAAAGATAATACCGTATTTTTAGTTTCTAAAATTCTTGTTTCATGTTGTTGTGCAATGTGGGCAAGATTATCAATCACTCCACCGTGATACAACACGCATGCATCTACTTTTAATGTAGCAAGTTTTTGTAAAGAAACTAACGTGTTGCCAATATCCGTGTAGAACAGTATTGCATGCTTATTAAGTGTGTCAGTGCCAAATAAGGCATCGCCCGCATATAACACATTGTCGGGTGTAATGATGCCTATTGAACCAGGGGTGTGTCCTGGCAGTGTTATGATTTTAAAATCAGCTCCAGCAATTGAAATAGTTTGATCTTGATACGGTGTTATTTCATTGGTAATCACCGATGGTTTTTGAGGAGCTAAAAGTTTATTTTTTAGTCCGGCAAAAGGAGCAGCGCCACCACAAAAACAGCGTGGAGCCAGATTTGGATTTTCAATGAACTCTCGCTCTTCAGGTGCCGCGTATACTTTTAATTCTGGAAATTTTTTTTGGAAAAAATAATTTCCTCCGCAATGATCTGGGTGACAATGAGTATTGATAATAGCAGTTATCTGATAACCATCGGCTTGTAGTGCGTTAAGGACATCTTTAGCACTATTTTCATCATTGCCGCTATCAAAAAGTATTGCCATCTTGTCTTGGATGTATATGCCAATGGAAAGAAATCCATTAGAAAAATAGCTATTTACTTGTACATGTTTTAATGAAACTTTTGGCATAGTTTTACTTTCTTGTTATGTATACATCTTTAATCACTTAACGGTGATTACTTTACCATGGGTTAAATTTTCAAGCATTGCTGAATCTAATTGAAAAACAGCATTGGGTGTGCCAGCAGCAGCTCATACATCTTTAAATGTTAGTAAATCTTTATCGATGAATGTTTGAATTTGTTGTATGTGACCAATGGGCGGAATACCTCCAATAGCAAATCCGGTGACGTGGCGTGTAAAGCCTGCATCAGCTTTTTCTATTTTTTCACCTAACTCTTTTTCAATTGTTTTTTCGTCAACGCGATTTGGACCGCTTGCAAGAACCAAAACGGCTTGATGAGTTGTTTTAGTTTTAAAAATAAGTGATTTAACGATTTGTCCCACTTCACATCCAATGGTTTGAGCAGCTTCAATTGCTGTGCGAGTACTTGAAGGAAGTTCAACAACTTTAAGATCAATTCCTTTTTTTGCTAAAACATCTTGTATGGCTTGGGCGCTTTTGCTCAGCATATTTGTTTCCTTATTTACATAGCCACATTGTTCATATTTTTACTTATTTTTATGATATAATATTTCATTAAAATAATCATGTGAAAAAAGTATTTAAATCCAAATAAGTAAAGGAAAATATGGCTGACTCAATCACGCCCCTTGATACCTTAAAAACTCGGGTAAAAGAATTTACCATCCAAAGAAATTGGGAACAATTTCATTCACCAAAAGAGATCTGCAATGCGCTGACTATTGAAGCCGCAGAACTGTTGCAATTATTTTTATGGTCCAATGGACCATCATCAACGCAAAAGTTGGAACAAAAAAGAGAGGCAGTGGAAGATGAGGCTGCAGATGTTTTATATTGGCTGCTGCAACTTTCTTGGCAACACAACATTGATCTGAGCAAAGCTCTTGAAAATAAGATGCTTAAAAATGAACGCAAATATCCTGTTGAGTTGAGCAAGGGTAATACGCGTAAATATACTGAGTTAGTTTAGTACTAAAGCTTGTACTACTTGATTAATATAAAGGTTGTATTCATATTGGGTTACTTTTTTGTATGACATTAAATTCAAAACGCTCAAGTCATTGCAAGGTGATAACATCACCTTTTTTATCTATAAAATCTGGATGCGTGCATATAGTTGCTATATTAAATGCCAAAAGCAGACCGGTTAAGATATATTTCATAAAAGTTCTCGCTTATTTGATAATTTCATTCTTGGTAAAATCGTACACTCCATACTGCCTATTGGTTGATGTAAAGAATTTAATAAGATCAGTCGGTGTAATCACTACTGTTGCACTATTTTTCAACGGATGAACCTGAATGTATTCTTGTTTAAATACTTGGGCATCAATAATTGCCTGAACTGTTTGTTCCTTATCATTTATTAAAGCCAGTGGCGTTACCGATCCAGGCTCCACTCCCAAGTAATTCATTAATAAGGTGGCATCTGCAAATCGTAACTCTTTTGCTTCTAATACTTTTCCTGTTGTTTTAAGATCAACGCGAGTGTTGTAGGTTGCGACAATGAGATACAATTTCTTTTTGCTGTCTTTTAAAAAAAGGTTTTTTATACCCATTCCCGGCATCTTGAGCTGTTTCACAATTTCTGCTGCTTGTTCACAAGTAAAGAATGGAGCGTGTGTATAAAGCTTATAAGGAATCTGATGAACTGATAGATATTCCAATAATTGTTCTTGCGTGAAATGCATATCTGTTTTCTTTCCTATCGTGCGTATTTAATTTTTAATCGGCTAACCGAGCAAGCCCTTTTTGCTTGCTCTGATTAAAACAATAAATAAATAATGCGAGTGCGCTGATGGCATACAAAATGCTCATCGCATATCCTTTAATCAAATAGTTAGTTGGATCTTGCTCATGCATGACATATGCTCGCATGCCAGTAAACACATAACTCATAGGTAAAAATTTACTAATCATTTGCCCCCAACTAGGCAATACTTCCACTGGATAATAGGCGCCACTAAATGGCAACAAAAACCATCCAATTACATTGCTAAGTTCCACACCTCGTCTTCCCAGAGCAACCATAATCTGCAGACAGGTGAACCCAACCCAGATAGCGCAAAAAATGAGTGGTGGAGCAAAGATCAAGAATGTCGATATTACATACCACATTGATACATCATACAAAAGGAATATGACAAACATGCAAAAACTACACGTGATAGACATCATGATCAAATAGAATAAAACGATACCGCACATCCATTCGACCGTTCGCAATGGTAGAGAGAAAAGATTTACTATATTATTTGACCACAGCTCTTCGCAGAATGAAAACAGCATAATATTGCTGCCTCTACCTACCACTTGCCATAATAAAATACCGAGCAATGCAGCAGCTTCATAGTTGTGAAACTGTGCTGTCTGGGATTGCGCAATCCACGATCCCAAAAAACCCCAAACTAATACATCAAGCATAGGCCAGTAAAATCCGAACAGGAGAGGGTTGAGGTCTCGTCGCCACAGACGCACATGGCGAATTACTATTGCCCATATTGAGGTGACTGAAATCATAAAGTTCCTTTTTTATTTTGCTATGCTTAAAAAATAATCTTCGAGCGTCGGTTTATCTATTGAAATATGTGAGTAGCGAATTTTGCGTTCACTTAAATGCGTAAGCAATTGGGCGACGGCATGCTCATCAACTTCAATCGTAAGATGATTTTCCTCTACGCCATACAGCATCTTAACATCCCGCAGATATGCAACTGCACTCTCAAGCTCGCCTGAAATAGTAAGATGAACGCGAACCTTTGAGGTTGATTGTGCAAGAATCTCGGGAGTATTATTTGCTACGATAATGCCTTGTTTGAGCACCAAAACGCGATCACACAGTTGCGTGACTTCATCCATATTGTGCGAAGTGATCAAAATGGAAACGTCTCGTTGTTCGCACTCTGCCAAGATGAACTTACGCACTTCATGCGCAACATCAGGATCCAGTGAAGCAGTTGGTTCATCGAATAACACGATTTCAGGGTTGCTGATAAATGCCTTTGCAAGCATGACGCGTGTTGATTGGCCAGCTGATAATGTTCCTGTTTGGCGATCACGCATTTGCCATATGCCAAAAAATTTTAAGAGCTTTTCAATCTGCTGCATGCGTGCTGTGTAAGTAATGCCATACATGCGTCCTACAATATCAAGATTTTCAGCTACTGTTAATCGAGTAGGAAGTTTGTCATAGCCACTTGCATAGCCAATTTTTTTGAGCGTCTCAATACGATGTTGTTTAAAATTGTTACCAAAATAAGTGATTGATCCACTGCTTGGCGTTAATGTACCTAAAAGCATTTGAATGGTAGTTGTTTTTCCTGCGCCGTTTGGGCCAAGAAATCCAAGGATCTCTCCCTTGTGCAGTTGGAAGGAAATATTATTCACGGCTGCGTGTGATTGTGGCGTTGTGAATGGCCAAAGGCCTGAACTGAATGTTTTGGTCAAGTTGCTTACTTTGAGCACTGACATAAGAGTTCCTTATACTAGTTTTGCTTTTCAATTTCATCAGCAAAAAAACCTTGATACGGCTTAGCAAGTAAATCGCCCAATTTTTGCGCTAGTTCAATAATATATGGCTTCTGAAATTGTTGCGCATGCAATTCCTTGCTTTTCCAATTTTCGTACAAAATAAAAACAGCAGGATTAGTTGCATCTTGGTGCAAACGATATTCAATGCAAGCAGGCTCTGCACGACTTGGTGCAACAACTTGTGCAAGTGCTTGTTTTAATGCTTCTTCTTTTCCTGGTTTTGCTTCGACAATAGCCACCACCGTATGATGTGTTTGTATCATGTTATTTTCTTCTCCTTGAAGTTGACAAGTTAATAAGCCTAAAAATATAACATATTTGATTGTTTTCATATTGTCTCCTCTGTTGATGATTATCTAGCAGCAGGCACTGAATCATCCACTAATCTAATTTCAATTCTTTCTATCGATTTTCCCGGGTGTTCTCTTTTGAGCGTAACGTACCCAACTTCGGCAGTTGTATCAACGTGAGTGCCACCGCAAGGAACTTGCGCAAAACCATCAATGCACCAAAATCGGCGCTGCGTTGCAACATCTGAGTATCCTTTTACGATAGGCAAATCCCTTGTAATAATTTCATTATATGCAGCTAAAATCTCGGGCAATTTTGGTGAAATGCTTTCCGGTGATATAAAATCTATGCGTGATTTAGTTTCGGAAATATGCGCGCCAACTTTTTCAAAGCCCCATTTTTGCGTCACGATTTCTAAAATTAACTCCGCTGCAAAATGCAGGCGCATCAATTTTGATCTTCGTGGCCAATCGATTTCCATGGTAACTTGATCACCAACCGAAAGGCCGTGATTATCGGGTAAGGTGTAGTAAATTAAGTTGCCTTCCATGCGTGAAGTCAGAATCGGTATGCCATTAATGGTTGCCTTATCACTTTCCTGTCCGCCAGCAAAAGAATAAGCAATTGTATCTTCAAACACAACTTCGTTGCCATTAACTGATGCAACTTTAGTGGTTAAGGTATGTTGATAGGGGTTATCCCAAAAAACTTTTTTCATATATATCCTGCTTTATTAGATTTTGAATGGGAAGAAAAAGTGGTTGTGGCAATTCATTCCACTCAAACCATTGCCATCTTTCACATTTGTTTGGTTCTAAAACTTGCGCGATACCACCGGCATAATCGGCCAACATAAAAATGGTGACGTAATGTTTATACTCCAATTCAAAAAAATCATTGGTTACTGTATGCATACGAATATTTTGCACATGCAATCCTGTTTCTTCTAACACTTCTCTGTGAGCACAAGATTCAAAAGATTCACCAAATTCTAAATGCCCTCCGGCAAAGCTCCAAGAGCCATTACCATGTGCATTTTTACGTTTACCTAAAAGCACTTTGTTACCATTGATTACAATTACGCCAATGCCAATACGAGGTTGTGGAGTCATAGCTCATCCTTTTTTATGCATTGAGTAGTTTTTTGCCAGTCCATATGCAAAATGGCATTAAGGCCCATTTCGCGCGCCTTGGCCACATTACCCAATCCATCATCGATGAAAGTCAGTTGATCGGCGTTGGTATTAGTTACCCGCATAATATGAGCAAAAATTTCAGCGTCAGGTTTTATAAAGCCAACTGTGCTTGGGATAAAGATATCCTGATCTTCAAACAGCTCAAATAGCTCCGGAAATTTTGCTTGAATTAACGAAAATGATTTGGGATCCCAATTTGATAGTATTAATGTTTTAATACCCTGTTGCCGACATTGCTTCACAAATTCTATGCCTTCTTGATGCAACGCACTTAATTTTTCAATATTGTGTGGCAGTAGTACCATGCGAGCACCAAACGCTATGAGCTCTTTTTCTTCTTTAGTTTTAAAGAAATTTTCATGAATAGGGTTTTCAAGAGCGTGATCTATTTTTTGTACAATATCATTGGCGGACATAGTTCCCATAAACCACAAGCGTTTAAAATCTTGGCCATATACATGCTGAGTGAATTCAAAAATGCGGTTAAAGACTTTACCATTATTTTGTTGGTAAACATCAATTAAATGATCTGGTAGTTCTTTAATTAAAACTGTTTCCGGTTCAACAATTAAAACGCCACCTAAATCAAAGATAATAGCTTGTAGTTTGCCAGTACTCATTGAGCTGTATCCTAAGAGAAATATATACGAAACTATATATAATGATTTTACAAACTTTATCATAGAGTTATTCTATCATACTTTAGAAATGAGTGTGCGCAATAAATAATAAAATGGTTTGAAAAATATAAAAAGTAAAAACTATATAGTCACAAAATCAAGTATTACTAAAAAATGCTTCCAGATATCGGCGATTAAGTTGGTAATAAGGAGCCATGCTGCTTTGCCATGTTCCACGTTTGACTGTAAAGCCAATTACACTTTTATATAGCGAACACCGCGTCCTTTGCCAATTTGTTTTAAATAACCAGTTTTAACTAATTCAGTAAGCCTTCGTGTTGCAGTTTGACGTGTTAAACCAATCGCTTTAATGATATCAGCTGCAGCAACTTCGGTAATGTTATCAAATAATCGCAAAATATGTTGATGCTCTAATTTTAATTCTTGCTTGCTGGATCGTTTGATCATATTTTCCGGTATGCCACGAGGCAAAATACATTTGATAAAACCCACTCCTTCTATGACTTCAGGGGCTTTGATTCCTGCCTGCTCATAACTTGAAAATGTTTTTAGAAAACCTAAGCCATAACTTTCTATAAGATTCATCTCGCGAAATATTTTACAAATTGCTTGATTGCGCAGATAAGTGAGGCCACCTTTTATACTTTGTTCTAATGACAATGAACCTGGAAAATTACCTGGACTGAATATTTCAATCCTGTTTCTAAAAATTGCAATTTTACCGGGACTAGGCATGTGATAATTGCGATGTATAATTGCATTAATTAAAATTTCTCTGATGGCAACTTCGGGAAGTTCAAGCTTTTCTTCTCGGAAAACACCGACAATTTTCCACGATGTATACAATTGGCTCACTATAAAATCACGAGCTTGGTGCAGTTGTTCATCAAGGGTTCCCAAGCATTCCTTTGAAGCAATTACCGGATTAGTCATATCAGTTCCTGAAAAATAATTACACATGATGCGAGCTTCGGGAAAAAAGAATTGCGGTGATTTTCCAAATAAAAGAATCCCGCACACCGTAGGATAATTGTGTAACTGCTCTTTGGTAATAATCTGGTAAGAGAGCATTGCTTGCTCTAATGACGGAAATGTTGCGTGCTCTGCATTCTTCCTCATTGCAAGAAATTTTTTTATTTTTTCTATATCCAAATCATCTTCTTTTGCTTGATACACTGGCATAGTATCAAAGGAGATATTACGAGAATTCCAATTCAATTCTTGAATGGTGTCTTCTTTTGCCTTTACCGTGCTTCGCCCTAATCGAATGTACGCGCCATTATCTCTTCCTTCATTTTTTATATAGTATGGCTTATTCATTCCTTGAGCAACTTCAACGATGAGAAGTATTTTATCAACTATGCGCCTCAGATAAATATTGGTTAAAATCGGGGGAAACGAAGCATCTAAAATTGCTTTTTCTAAATATTCCATAAGCTGCTGAGCTTGTGCCTCATCCAAACCAACAATGGTACCGTCATTATCTACGCCGATGACTATTTTACCACCTTTTTGATTGCAAAAACCGACAATAGTTTTAATAACTTGATCATTTTTGGGCATTTCTCTTTTAAATTCTAGAATAGATGACTCTTGGTCTGGGTATTTCATACTATCACTCCGCGTTTTTGACTTAATTTGATTCATTTCAGCATAGCAAATGAATCAAATTGAATCAATGGTTGTGATAAAGTGAGGCATTTAATAGCAATTCATATGTTTTTAAAAAAATGTTTCGAGATATCGGCGATTAAGTTGGTAATAAGGAGCCATTGTGGTTTGCCATGTGTTACGTTTGACTGCAAAGCCAATCACAGCAATTGCTCTGCTCAAACGCAAGAGGGGCATAATGGTATGATAATCTGGAAGAGGGCGAATGCTTGCATATCCTGCTAAAAATGATTTTGTGCTAAAATTGCTTGGCCAATCGCCATGTTCCAAAAAGCAAAAATCTTCCTCTGCAAAACTTGCACGTGCTGATGACCAATCAATAATTCCTTGTACTTTATCATCATGCACCATCAGATTGCCTGCTCTAAAATCACGATGCGTAATACACGGGCCATCGACAGAATCCAAAAGTTTTACATGCGCATCATAATAATCTTGGCATTGTTTTATGAGTTTTGCAGGCAAATGATTGCTGCATTCAGAGATGCCCTCTTGGAATTTCATGGTAAAATAAGCACGTGGATCTGAACTCAAAGTTTGTAATTGTGTGAGATCACCATAACCTGTTGTACGGTTGATATGAATTCGTGCAAGTAGCGAACCAACCTCATACGCCAAAGCATCAGTAAAATGTGCAGCTTTAAGTAATGTGCCAGGCAAACACTCCATTAAAATTGCTCCGTGAATATCTGGTTGTGGTTGTACAACATCAATAATGCGAGGTACTGGCAAAAAGTCAGCAAAGTGTTTTAAGAAATAAAGTTCATGAGCATAATCGTTAGGGCGTACACATATTTTTAAAATGAGTGGTGTGCCAGTAGATTGCGTCACTTTATACACAATTGCAACCGTTGCATCTTCATGATCAATCCGTGTCAATGTGGCGTCTTGAAGATTCAGTCGTTGTTGATATAAGGCAATAAAATTGTCCATAGGATACCGTTTTTGCTTACGAATATGATCCTTAAATCCTTAATTAGAATTGAGGATATTCTTTTGGTTTATCAATATAATATTGGAGATGAGGATTACTCTCTTCTGATTCAATATGCGAGCAATAAACTTTTCCATCAAATGAGCCTTTTGATTCACGATTTTCTAAGCGCTTTCTTTCCAGAACATCAAAACTGATATCATGTTCACGCACTAATGTGTGTATAAGCTCAAGCATGTCGCCCAGCTCTTCAGTGAGTTCTTCTTTATTTTGTGCTTGCACCACTTCATGCGCTTCTTCAATAAGTTTGGCAGCAAGAGCTTTTAAGTACTCATCTTGCTCCATAACATGTTGATACACCGTGATATTTTTTTGTTGCAAATTACGCTGAATGTTATCGCGAATTAATTTGTCGCATTTAAAGCGAAGTAGTGTCATAAAGAGTTCCTTGTAACCATTGTGCTTAATATTGAATTTGTTTTATTGCCATATCTTGCTAAGCGCATAAACACCAAAAGAGAATATTGCTATTCCTGCGATATAGTTAATGTATTGCAATACGTGCGAAGATATTTTTTTTCTGAACAATGCAACTGAAAAACATAATAAAAGCCACCATAAAGATGATCCGAGAAAAACACCGCCTACAAAGTTTAAGGATTCTACATACCCGGAAACATCAATATTTAAACCGGTGAAAAGTGCCGTGAAATCTAATATGGTTGCAGGATTAGTGAGTGTGAGAAAAAAAGTTATAACATATGCTTTTAACAATCCATCATCATTAATTGATTTAGAATTATTCAAAGAGGGCGTAGAAAAAAACTTTCTTATACCAAGATAACAAAGAAATAATCCGCCAATAATTGTTAATGGGGCTTTATAGCTTAATAATATGGTCTGGCTCGCTTTTAATCCAAGCGCTACCAAAATTCCATACATCATATCTGCTGTAGCTGCACCTAATCCGGAAGCAACGCCTAGCTTGATGCCACCTTTTATTGTTTGTTGAATACAAAGAAATCCTATAGCGCCTACTGGCGCGGCGATAGAAAAACCAACAGCAATACCCTCTAATAGTAAAGACATATTTTTATCCCGTTAATTAATATTTTGTGTATGTTGAATACTATAAAATATTTCCGTCAACCCTTCAACAAATTCAGGATGGACGGGAAAATAATTTTATTTTCCAATTTTTTTGATTTTTCATTATTCCCCTGGTTTGTCTTGGCACATGGTTCATTGAAATTGTTGTAAAAATTGAGGCACGCTCATATTTTGACCAGGTAAGTTGTTATAAAAGGGATCGCCTGGTTTTACACTTATCATATATGACCAATGTATTAAACCGTCAACATCATTTTGGCTACTACTCATCTGCATGGTAAACACGCATTGTCCATTTTGGAGAATAATCTTACCAATGCCATTGACCAAATCTGTGTCTTGCGAAGATGTGGTTATCGCATAAAAAGTGATATACACATCGCCTGAGGGAGTTACGGAGCCAACTAAGCGCCTTTGCGATAAACCTGTTTGATTAATTGCTGTGTAAGATTGGCCAAAAAAGTATCCTTGATTAAATTCATTGATAACCCATACCGTTTGATCGGATACAGGAAAGTGCAGATCTTCGGCATAGGTATATGCAAGTAATGTTTGCGGAGGAACAATCCATAGGGAATTTTGTATGCATTGTGCATATCTATTCATATCGTTGCTATAACAGCAATTTTTATTTTGTGATATATCAAAAGCATTTTGTTCAACACCAAGCACATTTAAAAAACTAGCTAAAAATAAACTTATCATACAATGCAATATGATGTGCATGTTACTTTCTCCTATCGTCATTAATGCCTTTTTCTATTACTATGATAAAAAGTGCAACGTGAAAGCAATGAAATTCAAGATATTATAAGCAAGATCGTAATGGTAAGCCAGCTCGTGCAATTATCATTTAAAATGTTAGTATTGGATGAAAATTTAATTGCAAAAAATAGAAAATTATCAACTGTTTTTTCATAAAGGAAATGCATGCGTTGTCTAGCAAAAATATTATTTCTTTCTTCTTGTATGATATCATCTTTGCAAGCTTCTGGGCCTGCAGCTGCTTCGGCTTCTGCTGCTCCATCTCAACCGGCTACTAAGGATGGAGGTTTCATGGATAAATCAACGCCTATTACTTCAATCCTTAGGATCGCAGTGCTTAGAAATGTATTTGATGAGAATACGTGGATGACAATGGGGCAAGCATCAACTTTTCCTCTTAAAATGACTTACTCTAAAGATGAGCAGGCAAAAGTTACACGAGGTTTTAGCAAAGATAAACAAGGAAAAATTAAAGGAAATATTGTTTTTACTTCTCAAGGAAAAGTAAAAACTCCTCAAGATATGTTAGATGTATTTAAATTATCTCCTGTAGATTTTGCTTTTTTTGCCGGTTCAGTAGTTCCTATGGATAAACTTGAGAAATTGGCATTTGGTGCTGAGAAAGAAGCTGAAAATGGACTGACTCAATATTTTGCGCAATATCCAGTGTTAACTGATCCTCATCATATTTATGTGCTTGAAGGATCTGATTTTACTCAACATTATTCATGTTTGAGAAAGATAGAGCAATCAGCCGCTTCATCTTCTGACCAAAAAAAGTAATGAAAAATATTTGATAAAACCATTTTATCTTTTGAGATCTTAATATGCAGCATATGCCTCATATAAAAAATGTTTTACTATTAGGTTCTAAATCTCCATCACGTCAAAAATTGCTTCAAGAAGCAAAAGTACCATTTACTTTAGTTGAACAGGATGTTGATGAGACCAAGTGCGATTGGGCATTGCCTTTAGAGCAAGTTGTTGAATCGATTGCATTGTATAAAATGCAACATCTTATATTACCACAAGGCAAAGAGGGTGATCATTGTTTTGTGTTAACAGCAGATACGCTATCTCAAGATCATGAAGGAGGTATTAATGGTAAACCTGTTGATCGAGCAGATGCGTTTGTTAAAATTAAAGGTGCTCGCAAGGGTTCTCGTTTAGTAACCGCTTTTTGTTTAGATAAAAAAGTTTTTGTGGATGGTGCTTGGAGCATTGAAAAAAGAATTATTCAATGCGAATCGGCACAGTACGAGTTTATAATCCCTGATCATTGGATTGATATTTATCTTGATAATTCTTTAGGGCTTAGTGCTTCAAATGCAATTGCTATAGAAGATTTTGGATCCCAATTTTTAAAAGTAATGCATGGTTCTTATTCCACCATTGTGGGACTACCTATGTACGAAGTGCGTGAGGCATTAGAATCGCTTGGTTTTTTTTCTTTCGCGGAGCGTCCTACGAAGTCTTGACGAAGTAGGATTAACTGCATACTTGCTTGGGAATATTCATGTTTGAACCAGATGTTACGATTACTGATCTTTGTATAGTTGTCGAATGTGTGTATTTTTCTTGCTTATTTTATAAGCATCGTTTTAACCATGAACTATATTTTTGGTTTTTCGTTTATTTTGCTTCGATTGCTTCCACTGCTTTTTTTGGCGCCTTGTATCATGGAGCCGGATTTAATAATGCGCTGACCATGAGTGCTTATTGGATCTGGAATTGTGTTTTGTTGAGCGGAGGAGTTTCGGGACTTAGTTTTTGGATGCTTGGCAAAAGTTTATGTGTGGCACATGCGCGTGTTACTAAGGTTGAAAAAATGGTAATGGTTATTGCGTGCCTTATCGTTGCGTTAACACAAGCTGATTCTTTTTTTTTAGCGACAATAGCATGTTTGCCCGGTCTTGGGTCTTTTATATATGAATTGATTCGTTTAAAAACAGATGGTTATCTGTGGTGTGTGAGTGCTTTGTTGGTCATGATTTTTGCTTCATTTTTGCAATATGCACAAGTTTCTCTTCATGAACTTTATTTTACCTATAACGCTGTGTGTCATGTTGTATTAATCATAAGTTATGCAATGTTATTTTATGGTGGTAAAAAAATTGCATCCAGCTTTGCTAAAAAATAATCTATTTCTTATGTTTTTTTCTTGCCGTTTTTGTAGTGACGCTGATCGTAATATGATTGGTGGAGAATTTGTTTCATGCGTTGGATCTGGTTGTGAGGAGGTCTCTTTGACTCGATAACATTTGAGCGCAAGGAATTATGAGTAGACAGTTCACGATAGTGCGTCGCAAAGATGTGGTCATACGTAATCTTTCAAAAAAAGGTGCATAAAAACAAATTCGCTTCATTTATTACGCACCTTTTTAATTTTTCTATAACTACGTTAATTTAAAATATTTTTATTTTGTGGTTTCCACCGTTTTAATATCTCTTTAAATAACAGTTCTTTAGGATTTTCCTTAGGATTATGTTCTATTTTCGCCGTAGCTTTTTCTATGCTCATGCGCACGGTGGCGTTATCACAAATTGCTGAATCGATTTGATCAATAGCAGGCATTAAATTTTTTTGCATCGCGGTTTGCACTGCTTGTTCGCTCATGGTTTCATGCAAGAGCGCTTCAAGTAATCCAAAAAAGTCGATGATGCCATGCTGAATCTCTTCTAATGTTTGTTCTTCACTTTTGCTGTGTCGAACTCTATTCACTTCATCTTTTAAACCGGATGCCATTGCTTTAGAAATTATTTTCTTTAATTTCTCAGCATCATAGTCAGCTAGCCAACGTAAAAGAGATAAAAGCTCATATGAAACAACAAATTGAGTGTTGTCGCCTGAAAATTCATTGTTATTCATAACATGTCCCTTCTTTTCAATAGCTAACTAATTTTTATCCCACAACCTACTAAAATATAGGCTTACACTTTTTTACATCAAATTAATACATTTTTTGATATAAACTACGCAAACGCTCTATACGTTTGTGCATTGGTGGGTGGGTGGAAAATAATGAAATAAATGTACTGCTGGTAAATGGATGGACAATAAAAAGCGGAGCTGTACTTGCTTTTTGTGCATCGTCATTATTTAAATGTGCTTGTGGTATATGGTTATGCAATTTTTCAAGTGCTGATGCCAATGCTAGTGGATCATGGCAATGATGTGCGCCAGTTTCGTCTGCTAAATATTCGCGTGAACGGGATATAGCAAGTTGCACTAACGTGGCGGCAATAGGCATCAATATTGAAATAATGAGCATGCCAAGCGGATTACCATTGCTTTTGCGGCGAGAACTTATCGAATCCCAAAATGCAATGTGCTGAAGCATACTTGCTAAATAACCAATTGCGGTTGCAATCGTGGCTGCAACGGTACCAACCAGAATATCTCTATTTTTAACATGCGATAGTTCATGTGCTAATACTCCACGAAGTTCATCGCGATCTAAAAGTTGCAAAATTCCTGTAGTAACCGCAATAGAAGCGTATTTAGGAGATCTGCCCGTAGCAAAGGCATTAGCCATGGGAGAATGTACAAGCCATAACTTTGGCATTGGCAAATCCATTGATTCTCGTAGTTCTTCAATTATTTCATAAATCCATGCATACTGCTCAGCATCTAGGGGTTGAGCCTTGTAAATTCTGAGTACTATTTTATCTGAGAAAAAGTAGGCAATCAGGTTCATTACTAAAGCCATAATGAGGGCAAATTGTAAGCCTGATGCCCCGCCAAAAAGATTGCCAAAAAAGAGCAATATACCGCTGAGTATGGTAAGAAGTACGGCAGTTTTAATTTTATTTAGTATCATGAGCGCCCCCGCAAAAATTTTTATTTAGGTCAGTCATCGTCATATTCAATTTCCCAACTATCAATATCCAGTGGTTTTGCCCCATCGGCAGATGGGGACCCCAGCTCTGTTTCCTTGTGTTCTTCATATGTTGATGCCGGAGTGGATGTTGATGCAGGTGTTGCAGTTGAAGGTCTTCGTGTCATAGGCTGTTTTTCCTGTTTTATCTTCATAAGGTTTACTGCACTTGCCTTAATCACATGCTTAGATGTTTCTACCTCTTTATTTAATTCTTCTTGTGCTGTATCAAAAACATCATTCATCTCTTTTTGCATTTTGTGTATCTGTTTTTTGAGCTTGAGGATCATTTCCACGCCGGCGATGTTTATACCTAATTTATGTGTTAAGTGGATAATCTCTTCAAGCTTAGTAATATCATCTTCAGAAAACAGTCTCGTATTACCTTCAGACCTTTTGGGTACAATCAAACCTTCTTTTTCATAAAGACGTATGGTTTGCTGATGTACGCTAAACATCTTTGCAATCGCTGATATAGAAAAATATCCTTTTTTTCTGTTAACCTTCATTGCTTTGTTCTCGCATTCATTCGTTTCTTAAATTTACTATCTTATGCCCTATTTTAACATATATTTTTTAGCAAAGCATGTTATTTTTATTGGTGAAAGTCAAATTTGAAATGTAGTAGGCCAACGGACGAATTTCTTGTGTTCTATTTGAAATAAACGCTCTGTGGTAAGGGATAATTTTACAATGCTCTCCTTCATGTTAAACTTTTAGATAGTTGGGAACTTGTATAATTTTTGAAAGCGCGGTGGCAATGTATAGTTTAAAAGAATGGTCGACTAGAATAGGGGCATTGGTTTTAATGCTTGTTACCCATAATATTGGGGCCGCTATCGATTTTGGTGCAGTTGATGCAACTCAAGTCTCCTTCCCTGCCAAATTTTTATTGGGCGTTACGGCTAATGCTAACAACAAGCAAGACGCGGCATCTGACACAGAAGAATTAAATCTGATTAAACCTTTAGGGGTGAATGCCTTTAATTTTGTTCTTGATTGGGCCACTATTGAACCAAAAGAAGGGCAATTTGATGATGAGCAATTGGATCGAATAGCTAAAAAATGTAGAGAACTGAATGTGGCAGGGATTAAGCCTGCTGTATATTTATTCAATTCTGAGCCGCCTGCTTGGTTTAATGCAAAAGGTAGTTTTGAGCATGCAAAAAACATTACTTATTTTGTGACCTACTGCAAAAAAGTATTTGAACGTTTGCGCCACGATGTACATATATGGCTTACCTTTTATCAACCGTCATCATTTGCTCTTGAACGTTATTTTAGAGGTAATCAACCTCCGTATAAAAAAGATATGCAAATATCTCTTGAAGTTCTGAGGAATCTGCTTGAAGCGCATATTCGTGTGTATGAGGCAATTAAAGGAGTTAGGCAAAATAATGGCACGCGAGTTGGAGCTATGCAGGGTGGTGCCGATGCTCAAATAGGTATTTCTCATCATATCTATTGGCTTGAACCGTATCATGTAATAAATCCATTCGATCAAATCGGAGCGGCAGTAGGTAATGGATTAAATAATAAATTGGTCATCGAATTTTTCAAAACAGGGCATCTAAAATTTACGTTGCCTTTTTTGGGTAAAAATTTCTTATGGTCGGCTAAAATTGATCATACTAATAAAAAAGCATTACATTCACTCGATTTTATCGGTTTACTTTATCATTCTCACTGTTACATGAAAAACTTCAAAACGGTGTCAAACCCGGCGGAGATCAAAACTGATTTGGATATATTCACCATTTATCCCCAAGGTTTATATGATGCAATAAAATTTGTATCACAGTTAAAAAAACCGATTCATATTATTGGAAATGGTATTGCTGATGCACAGGATAAGCATCGGGAGAAGTTTATCAAATCGCATCTGTATGTTGTTTCCCATGCATTAAAAAAGGGGTACGATGTTCGTAGCTATTTTTATCGCATGTTACAAGCTGTAGGGGATGAGAAATATCAATTTGGATTGTATAAAACTGATCATGAAGGTAAACCTACATTGCAAAAAAGTGCATCGTATTTTACCAACGTGATTAATGATCACAGAGAAAAGTATGGATGCTTCAAGTGAATTGTGTAAGATGACTCCACTATTATTAAAAATAAAAAGTGACTTGGAAAAAAAGCTATTTTGTTCAAAGAGTTTCTTGAAAATAAATTTCATAAAACAATTAGCGTGACCACGTTTAATGGCTTGCGGACTTGTATAAGAAGAAGAATAGAAGAGGATCTTGTTATTTTTTGCTTTCTAATTCTAAGCGTTTCGAATATTCCTCTTTTTATTGACCAGAAAGCATGGCAAAGGCTTTTTCTTTATTAAAAACATATTCAAACTTCGCCTTGTCCGTGCTCAACGCTTCCTTTATTTTTTCAGACTCTTCCTTTGTTATTATGCTCCTAAGAAGAAATGCTCCCCTTTTGATTTCAGAATCAACTAGTGCACAATTACGGGGAAAATCATTTGGTCTCAATAATCTTGTCATACGATAACCTTCTTCAGTACCTAATTCTACATCCTGCCACCGTTCGCTTGCTGGGGAAACGTACCCATATTTAACTGATGCATCGGAGGCTATAGGATATCCCTTTTCTGATCCAAGATAGCGTGAATTTGTCTTATAAGCTACAACAGATCCGGCAAATGCTTTAAGATCTTCATGAGAATCAACTTGCTTAAAATCCTGTTCGGGAGTGGATTCGCGAGTTGATCCTGCTGAAGCTGATGCTTGCACATTTACACATAATAATATGAATGAAAAAAAAGCAATTTTTAAGATATTCAGTTGTGGGGTCATGTTACTTTCCTTAAGAATTTTAAAAAATGGGTGCCAAAAAAAACTGTACATAATGCTTTTAAAAATGTGGTCATAGAGTTATTCTATCATATGTCTTACTTTTATTAAAAATCTTTTTCTTGGAATCTATATGATAAAAATAATTTTATATATTGCCATAAGTGCAGATGGCTTTATCGCAGACAAAAGTGGTGGCGTTTCCTGGCTTGATGAATACGGCTCTACAGGGGAAGATTGTGGCTATCATGATTTTTTCAAATCTATTGATATCATAGCCATGGGCAGGAAAACATACGAGCAAATGCTTACGTTTGGTGATTGGCCAAATGCCGGCAAAATGAGTTATGTCTTTACCAAAGAGTCGGATGTTCCTTTGCACAAAGATATAACCTTTGTTTCAACTGACGTAAAAGAGTTCATGAACAAGATGAATACAGAACATCCAAATACTAAACTCTGGCTAGAAGGTGGCGCCCAGTTAGTGAAATCTTTTTATGACGCAGGTTTGATCGATGAATATATTATCACCATAGTGCCCAAAAAAATTGGCCAAGGAATTGCTCTGTTGCCTGAAATAGTGCACGGGCAGGATATGAAGTTGATTGATGAGCTCAAATGGCCTTCAGGCATACTACAAAAACATTATGCTCGTGAGATTTAAAAGTAGCATGAAATTAAAGCAAACCCTGATATATCTACTATTCTTTGTTATTGTTGTCTTTGTGATCTATTTATATAGAGGAACATTGGTCATGTCTGAAAATGACAATATACCTGCTCAACATACAGCTAAAGGAAAAATAATGGCAAATCAATGGGATCCTCAAATTGTTATACCACAAGAAGTAGCTTTGAATTTGATTCAACATCAATTCCCTCATCTGCAAGCAAACTACATTCAACTTTTTGGTAACGGTTGGGATAATACAGCATATTTGATAAATGACCTATACATATTTCGTTTCCCAAGAAGAGAAGTTGCTGTTCAATTGTTGCAGCATGAAATAGCAGCTCTACCAATCATTAGCAAAAATATTGACGTACCTGTACCTCAGCCAACATGGATTGGAAAGCCAACACAAGATTATCCTTGGCCATTTGTTGGTTACCGAATGCTACCTGGAATTCCTGCGGAACGAGCAGATTTAACCGACGAACAAAGAATTAATTTGGCGCAGCCGCTCGCTCAATTTTTAAAAAAATTGCATGCAATTTCCATCGATCATTTTCCTTCCTTGCCACATGAAATTGTTTTTCAGCGCTTGGGTCTTGATTATATTATTCCTACTATGAGAAAAAACATGGAAAGAATAGATCAATTTGATTTGCTGGAATACAAAAATACGCTCACTAAAATAATAGAACAAGCGCATAATCTTAGATCTCCTGAAAACAATACCCTCATTCATGGCGATTTATACATTCGTCACATTCTTATCAATCCATCGTATGAACTTGCGGGAATCATCGATTGGGGTGATGTACAAATAGGAGATGCTGCTATGGATTTGGCAGTTGCTCATAGCTTTTTACCACCACAAGCGCACGAAATATTTAAACATACTTATGGATATATTTCAGATCAAACATGGCAATTAGCACGTTTGCGAGCAGTGCATGTTATGTTTCATGTCATACTATATGCTCATGATATTGGTGATGAACAGCTTGTAAAAGAAGCTCAGAAATCGTTAAGGTATATTGTTGAACACATTAATTAATAAATAATATGCCACGACAAAAGCGATTACATTAATGGTGCATTGGTTGCAGATATTCCTATGGCTAGGTTTATTCCTTTGTGACAAAAAAGCTGCACAGCAAATGCGTGATTTGAGCCAATTTTATCCAAGATTTATAAGGATTCTTTGGTAAGCTCTTCTTTGATTTTGCGTAGTTCTGCTGCAGAGCACATTCTGATTTTAATTGCCAGCACACCAGTTTTTTTTACATTTTTTTTGTAATCAGGAAAAGCTTCGTAAATTTTTACGCCTTCTTCCAAGGTTTTAATTCCAGGCAAAGCGTTTTCAAGCCCTTCTGAAATCAACATAGTTTTAAAGTCTGGGTAAGTGTTGATAGTTTCAATGATGCAAATGGCAATTCTATTACTATCTAGAACGGTAAATTGAATAGGCATTCCGGCTTTTAAATCTTTGTATTTTTCGCTATTCAGTCTAGCTTCAACTGTTTTTTGTCCTGCCCAGATAGCATCAAAATATTTTTTTCGTACAACTAAATTTAGCATGGTTTTTCCTATTTTTTCTATTTCATTTATGGAGTTGAACTATATAAGATATCTAAAAAAGTTGCACAATACTAAAGATTTATTCTAAAATTGGGCCATACAGATCCCTCACACTAAAAAAGGAGTAGGCATGAAGCGAATGTTTTCCACTAAGGCATTAAAAAAATTAGTAGTTCTGATTCTACCTATTCTGTGTATGCCATGTGGTATACAGGCTTTTACCAATAGAACATTTTATGTACCTCGTTCACAAGGTACCAATATTGTGCGTGATGATGTTGGTTGGAGCACATTGGTAAATTTGCCAGCGCAAGATGATTTCTATGGAGTTTTTGCATTTACTCCAGCGTACACTCGTTCATTTAAACCGCAAGAATTTATTAACTTTTTACTTAAATGTCCTACATTAACAGTTTCTGGTAGTCAATATCCAGATAGAGGGTCTCAGGATGTTTTAGCAGATTATTGGGGATTGCCTTCAGACTTTCAAAGTATACTGTGTTTTGATCCAAAAATTAATAATTTTATTCTTGATCTTAATTTTTATTTTGGGCTCGATCAAGCAGTCAATGGTCTTTATGTGCGCATAAATGCACCCATCACGCAAACATCATGGGATTTAAATATGCGTGAGTTTGTTAAAAATCAGGGGGTAAATGGTTCTCCTGCTGGTTATATGTCTGCAGCACCGATATCGAATGCTAATTTGGTACAAAATGCTGCCGATTTTTTTCAAGGAACTGAAACATTTGGTGATATGGAAGAGCCGCTACAATATGGCAAAATTTTTCAGCGGCAGGTTGAAAATCGGATTGCAGAATTAAGAGGCGTTGTTGGTTGGAATTGGACAGGTAATTATTATCATGTAGGTTTTAATGCACGCGCGTCAGCGCCCACAGGTAATCGTCCAAGTGGTGAATTTCTTTTTGAGCCAATAGCGGGAAATGGTAAACATTGGGAAGTTGGCGTTGGCGTTACTGCACATTATGATCTGTGGACAAATGAAGAACAAACAAATGAAATAGGTATTTATTTTGATGCTAACATTATTCATCTTTGTGGATCAGGACAAAAACGTTCATTTGATTTTCTGAACAACGGCTATGGAAGTCGTTATATGCTGATTGAAGAGATGGCAAGTGAGTCTGCTAATTTATTTCTCGGTTCTCCTGCAGGACCCGCATCACCGGACCAATATCGTGGATTTTTAGCGCCTGCCATAAATTATACAACGCTTGATATAAAAACATCATTTGATGTGCAAGCAGATATGGCGTTAACTTGTTTATTTAGACGACAAGGATTGAATGTTGAACTTGGTTATAACTTTTTTGGACGTAGCGCAGAGAAATTACACTGTCGTACACAATTTCCATCAGGCCAGTTTGCAGCTAAAGGGGATGCGCAACTGTATGGTTTTGATAATACAGCCCCATCTCCGAACCCAAAAATTATTCCGCTTGCTGCAACGCAACATAATGCAACATTGCATGCGGGCCAAATACCAGGAAATAGCAATTTTCGTAATTTAAATGCAGATTCAGCTGTTCCTGCAGCAGATAGTACAACATTATTAAATCAATTACCTGCAGCAACAATGGGAATTACCCCGGCAGTTGTACAAACATCTAATATACCAATTTTATTAACTGATGCTGATATTGATACAAATGGTGCTTTATTAGCAGGTGTTATTTCTAATGCATTATTTTTTCACATAAGTCATGTGTGGTATGAACACGATGATTGGTCGCCATATCTTGGATTTGGTGGAGAAGTTGAATGGGCTAATGGCGAGGCGCCAAGCACTTACTCGCAATGGCAGATATGGGCTAAGGGTGGAGTAGCGTTTTAAATGTTAGGGCCACGTAACTACTCGCATGTCCTATGAGAAATAAATTTATTTTGGTGGTTGAGTGAAGTGGTTTGAATAAGGACTATTGCCGTTACCTTGTATGCGTGGCGATTCTGCTACCGATCTAAATGGACAAAATGGTGCATAGGCATAACCTTGAGGTAATTGGTTGGGGTGCGTCTGAAGCAGATTTTGGCCTTGTAGTATGTGATAAGGTAGGGTGAATGGGACTATTGCATTTTGTTGCATATATGCAGAATTGTGTAAAGTTTGACCGTTATATGGAGATTTAAGTGCATGTTGCTGCTGTTGTTCTTGTTGTGCCGTATTTAAGCGAACTGATAATGCTTGTTGGGCAAGGGTCATATAAGGATATTGAGTACCATTCGATCGTGGCCTAGGGCTTGATTGATGTGAAAATTGATATGGGCTTGAAGTGGCATGGCTATGAGACGAGGATTGTCTGCTTTGATCTGGTGTATAGGGAAGCGAGAGTGGAGTTATTGCGTTCCTTGTAGCCAACAAAGGTTGTGGGCTTGGTGTACTTTGTTCAGTAGTTGCTGTTGATTGGGGGCGAGAAGAAAATTGAGCTGGTGAGGTTGACGCTTTTGACCTTTGGAGTTGTAAAAGTAATTGTTGTGTCTGTTGTTTTGATTGTTCTAATTGCTCTTTCAGTTGAGAGTTTTCTGCTGCTAGTTCTGTAGCTACTTTATTTTGTTGTTCCTTAAGGATGGTTATGTCTGTGCTTAACTGTTTGTTGGCTTGTTCTTGTTGTTCGAGTTTCCCTATATAAAATCTTGTCATAGAGCGAGCTTGCTCTGTGCTATCGTTAAGGCTGTTTAAAAGAAAAAAAGAATCGTTTGCTGTTTGCCCAGTTGAAATTGAAATTGTTGGATCATTAGTGAGTGAGTCATACGCTATTAAGCTTTGAAGTGAAGGTGTATTTATCTCTTGTTCGGGTTGATCATCAATTACAAGAGGGCGTCGGCCAAACGGATTGCTTATATAAGGTTGCTGTTCACTGCTATAAAGGCATCCCGAAATAGATAATAGTGTTAATAACACAATATTTTTAGTGTTCACAGGTTTTTCTCCATTTGCTAGGGGCCGTATTTCTTGTTTTTTAACTTTACAGATAGTATAATCAATTTTTTTTATTTTGTAAAATAAAGCGTTAATTGCGACCGGATGAATTATTCAAATTGTAACATATATTTGATGAGGGATACTCTTGCATAAGTTTTGTCCGTATGGTATGTAGGTTATAGGTACATTATTTTTAATTTATAACCCAAGGAGAGAGAGTATGATGAGATCACCTTTATGTAAGATTTTAGCCGTTGTGACATGGTTTATAACTGCTGTAGTTTCTATAAACGAGGGCGCTGAAGAATTTGGCTATGGAGTGAAAAAATTAAGTTTTATTATGGAAAATCCTAAATTATTTATGTGGATGCATTATATTGCTGGTGCAGCAGGCGTTATAAGTTTAATTATGCTGATTGTAGCTTGCGTGAAGATGGGATGCCATTGTTGCGAACATAAAAATTGTTTATGCTGCAATAAAGGTGCATGTGAAGAACATAATGGAAAAGGTGTGTGTCCAAAATGTGGCGCAAATCCGTGCAAATGTTCAAACATGTAATTACAAAATTACATTTTGTTTTTAAAATTTTAAAAAGGGTTAGCGTATGTATAAGATCGCTAACCCTTTTTTGTGCTTGAGCATATTTTGAAATTATGAATTGGCGGCGATTGTGTCTACGTAAAATTGACTGCCTCTTTTGAGTGTGCGAGTTAAATTTGGAGAGCTAAAATCGACATTGAAGATGCCGTATTTATGTTTGTATTGTCCCCATTCATAATTGTCCATCAAGGACCAATGAATGTACCCACGTACATCGTAACCATCTTTAATAGCTTTAGACAAAGCATACAAATATTTTTGTAAAAATTCTTCTCGCTTGTTGTCGTCCGTTGTCGCGATACCATTTTCAGTTATATACATAGGGATTTTGAGAGGTTCTGCTATTTTTTTTGATACTTCTTTGATGGCTCGATATAAACCTTCTGGGTAGATGGTGTATAGATCGCTATCGGTAGGCGTTTCTTTAGGGTCTCGAGTAATTTTGAAATTTTTCATATAACCGTGGCAATAGTAATTGATACCAATAAAATCTAAAGCACCGATAGCATCTTTATTTTTATGGGTTACGTTTGCTTTTGTGGGTATTTGTAGCTCAAATACGCCGGTGGTGAAGAAATTGAAAAATCCGGTGTCGGTTATTTTTGTTGCCATGGAACATGCTAAAATATCTAAGGGATTATACGGGTTCCATGGATCACATTGAAGCATGTTTTTTAAAATACCAAGCTGAGTGTTTGGTTTTGTTTTTTTAACGTCTCGATAAATGTGCACATGTGCTTCTAGCATGTGCGCATACACTTGACCACATAGTTGCATATCTTTTTTGCCAGGATATGTTGTACCAATGAGCCACCCTTTAGTTGCATAGCCATCAGGTGAGTTGAAGGTAAACCACATGGTATTTTCTTGGTTTAGTTCTTCTATCATGCGTTTTGCGAAGTCGACAAAATGAGCGACGTTTTCTTTTTTCTCAAAGCCACCTTTATTGATAAACCAAATAGGATCGGTATAGTGATGAAGATTTATGCAGGCTCTAATATTGTTGCGACGTAGTTCTTCGCATACATCTTTATAATGTTGCAGTGCTTCTTGATCAAACTTACCTTCTTGGGGTTCTATTTTGCTCCACTCGATGGAGAATCGATACGAGTTTGCGCCAATTTGTTTTAAAAGTTGAATATCTTGTTTATAGCGATTCCAGTGGTCGCATGCAATTCCTGCTGTTTGTTCGACTCTGTTCTTTCCATTTTCATCAACGCTTTGTTCCCATACGTGCCAGCTGTTGTTGGTGCAATCGCCTTCAACTTGTTGAGCTGAAGTTGCCGCACCCCACAGAAAGGGTTGCTTCAGTCTGGGGTTTTGAAATGAGAGTTTCTTTCTTGTGTGTTCGTTGTCCCAATTCCATGTAAGTGGTTTATGCTTTTGAACATAATCATAGATTCTATAGGCAAGATAGCTGCCCCCTAAAATTCCTGCAGTGGCGAGTAATTTGACGGTATTGTTTTCCACATAAGAGTTTAGTACTGTTGAGTCCATAGCCCTAAGATTTGGTTGAGGAGCAAGGCTTGTGATTGTTAAGGCTACAAATGCCCTTAAAATGAATTTTTTTCTTGATTGAGAGTGGAGGGTCATCAATTTATTCCTTGTTTTAAGGTTGCTTAAGAGACTTTTTTTAAGAATATACTAATAAATATTGGGCAGCTCCATATATTTTTACCAAAGGGTTAGGTACAAGATATATAGGGATTTCTTTAAGCGCATTGGTTAAATATTCATTTCCCGTGTCGAATAGTTCTGCATTAAAAGTCTGATCTTGAAAAAGTTCAGGATTATTTTCAGCCACGGTGTTAGTGATATATAATCCGCCATAAGGCAATAAGGTTAAAGCAACATTTCTTATTAGTCGCGTATACAATTTCATATAAAGATCGACAGCTTGTTTGCATTGTGTATCTGTTGAGCGATGTGCAAAAATTTCTTGCTGACTTTTATATGAATTTGGTTGTGTAGTTCTTTGTTGTTTTGATGTTAAAAAATCATAAATTTTTAGTAGGCCGCCGGCTGTCCCTAAAACTTTTCCCCATGAGTGGCTACCAAGCTCATTTTGAAAATGAGCATTAAGCTCAAGTTCAAGTGAGGATTGTGGACTAAAATCAGTAAAGCTAAAAGATAAGGGATGTGAAAGATATGTTTTTGTGCCTGTGTCCCATATTAATAATCCAGAACCCAAGCCGCCCCCAGCACCTACAATTGCTTTTGTGGCATGTTCACGATGAACACCTTCATTAAGTGTGATATTTTGATCAAGTGCTTGAATGCCAAAACCAATAACTTCAAAATCATTTACCACTAAAATATCTGTAAGATCTGTTTTTTGTTTGATTGCTTGTGCATCAATAGGAAATGTTAAATGAAGAAATTTGATAAAATCTTTATTAGGAACAGTATTTCCAGGAGCGCCAATGCAAGCACGCTTGATACTTATGTTGTATTTTTCTTTGAGGTGATCCAAAAGTTGTTGCATGAATTCACCAAAATCGGTAATAGCTGAAGTTGATATTTTTAATTCCAGTCTAAGTGCTGGTTTTTGATCAATAACATTAAAAACTCCTACAGCTATTTCTTGTACGCCAACTTGACATCCAATGATGTATTCGTCGTTGAGATCAGGATTTGCATGTTCGATAATTGTTAGAGATTGCATTAGGGTGCATTCGGTTGGTTTACTCGAATGAATTGGTGCAGTGATCTGTAATAACAAGAATAATGTTATATAAATTTTAGGGGTCATTTTAAACTCCTGATCCACTTATTAACTATTCCAAATGCCTTGAATGCCTTGTTCTTCTAATACATCAAAGGATTGGCTTGCGCTGCTTGATCCTTCTTTGAGTACAAAGTGAGTTTGATTTTTAGTGTCTTTTGTAGTGGTAGCTGTATAGTTTATAAACAGGCTGCTATCTGCAGATTCTAGTGTAGTGAGTTTGGGAAAATGAGTAGATACTATGCACATATTGTTTTTAAATTTACCTAAATACTTTATGAGATTGTAGGCTGTTTCTTGACCCTTTTCATATGAAGTACTTTTAAACAACTCGTCAAAGATCACAAAAGAAAATTGGGAGCTTGATAATTTATTTTGTAGCATGTCGATAAAATCGTTTGCTTTAATTAATTCAGCCGTGAAAAGCGAAGTGCCTTCTTGCGTATTATCACTATGTTTAATTGAAGTAGTGATTTTGGCAAATGGGGTAAAGCATGCATGCGTTGCAGGAACAATAGTAAATGTTTGCCCCAGCAATACTATCAAGGCTAAAGATTTTAAATTAGTAGATTTACCTGCAAGATTAGGGCCAGTGATAATAATAGTGTTTGGGTTGTGTATACCAAGTTCCAAATTATTTGTGCTACACGTTTGGCTACCAATATAAGGATTCCAAAATTCTACTGCTTCTAGATGTGGTTTATCGCTTGCAGCATATTGAGCAAATGAATAGCATGCCTCGTGATCACTGTGTTCTTTGTATAATTTTGCAATTGAAACATAGGCATCGATTTCCCCTAATGCTTGCAATGCTTGATGGAATATGGTGGCATCTTTTATCTCTTTGTGAGCAGCTAAAATATTTCCTACATTCGACATAAGACTTGGATTGCCTTGGAAGGTATCTTTAGCCATGATGGTCTGTAGTTGAGTTGATTGTTTTTCGGTAGCAGTAAATAACGTTTCAAGTTTGTTAAATGAAACAAGCTTTTGAGAGATAGAGGAGTGATCTTTTGTCACTGTATAAATTGTTTTTAAACTTTCTAAACATTTATTTGCGCTGATCACCTGTGATTGCAGTTCTTTTGATACAGTTAATTTTTGTTTAATATGATCATACACTGTTTTAAGTCCATACAAATGAACCGCCCAATGAGCATACCAATATATATTATAAAGCACTTTTGCTGTTGTTCCCCAATTTTCATGATCATGGTCATGGCTGTGATCATGACCGCAACCAATATGGTATTTTGATTTTATTTTATCGCTAATCAACCAATGAAGCACTGCATGCTCTATGATTGGTGCAAAGAGGGATAAGGTGTGGGTTATTTGTAGTAAGTTTAAATGTTTAGGGCTTTCATTCAGGCGAGTTAAGTGTTTATTGGTAAAATAAAAATTTTCAAGGGTTGTTTTGCAAATTGAATCTTGGGGTTGCCAGAAATTATCAAGAGTTTGCTCGTGTTTTTTAAATACTTGAAGAGCTTTATCTAGATGTTCCAATATTTCTGGGTTTTCAATGATGTATTTTATTATCTGTTTGCGTTGCTCAAGGAGTGTTGGATCTGTGAGCGGGTTTTTCAGTAGAGCTTTAAGTGCTTCTCTTCCCTTGGCCGTTACCGTTCTATCAAGTATTTCAAATAATGATTTACTATCTGGAGATTGGCTTTCAAAAAGTTCAAGATCGATCTCTTCTTGATGAGTAATGATGGGCAAAGGTTGAGTGTTTGCATGAGAAATGTTGATTAGTATTCCCATAAAGCAAACACATAAAAACATTAATTTTTTTTGTATTGAAATCATATCTATATCCATTTAAGAGCACCATAAACATAGTGGAAGGGGTTCATGTGAAGGAAGTCATAATAAAAGAGCACTTTACCAGTGTATCATAATTGAGATTCAATACTAGATTTTGCATAATAAGGCCCTTTTTAGAAGGATAAAATGGCAGTTCTCTATGGTGATTTAGCTTAACTCTGAATAAAAAATACAGGTTGTGTTTATTTGTTCAGGGGGCATGTTGATAAGCTGCGAATGGCAAATAATGGGATTTAAGGTATATTGGTCTTATGACTATTCTTTTAGGGAGGAAAACTATGGAACCGTTAGCGTCAAAATTAAGACCCCATTCGCTTGATCAATTTATCGGACAAGATCATTTAGTAGGTAAAGGCAAGCCCTTACAAGTTGCTATAGAAAATAAACATATTTTCAGTTTTATTTTATGGGGTCCTCCAGGAGTTGGTAAGACTACTTTGGCAAGGATCTATGCTCAAGTTTTGGGGGCAGATTATTTTGAGCTTTCTGCTGTATCGACCGGAAAAGATGATATTCGGAAAATTATTGAAAAAAATGATGGGCCAATATTTGCAAAATCTAAAGTGTTATTTTTAGATGAAATTCATCGTTTTAATAAAGCTCAGCAAGATTTTCTTTTGCCTTATGTGGAATCAGGAAAATTAACCTTGATTGGGGCAACAACTGAAAATCCAAGTTTTGAAGTTATTCCCGCTTTGCTTTCTCGGTGCCAAGTTTTTATTCTTAAAGAGTTGAGCGAAGAACATATGTGGCAAATCATCGATCAAGTTGGTGTTGCTATTGATGATGATGCTAAGGCATGGCTTGTGCGCATGGCAAATGGTGATGCTCGGCAAGCATTGGGCATGATTGAAAATACACAAAAATTATACAAAGAAATCACTGTTCAAAATTTACAAAATAGTTTGCAAAATCTTTATCTTCGATACGATAAAAAATCTGAAGAACATTACAATACTATTTCTGCATTTATCAAATCGATGCGTGCATCGCAAGTGGATGCGGCTCTTTATTATCTTGCTCGTATGGTTGAGGCTGGCGAAGATCCAAAATTTATCGCGCGACGTATGGTGATATTTGCGTCTGAAGATATTGGACTTGCAGATCCCCATGCGTTGACAATTGCAAATGCTGCTTTTCGTGCAGTTGAAATAATTGGTTATCCTGAATGTGCTATCAATTTATCTCATGTTGTTTGTTATTTAGCGATGGCTCCAAAAAGTAAAGCAACATATTATGCATATTTTGATGCAGTCGATGATGTAAAGAGGACAGGAAATTTGCCTATTCCCATGAGTATCAGAAATGCGCCAACTAAACTTATGAAAGATATTGGTTATGGCAAGGGATATGAAAAGTATACTCAAGAATGTTTGTTGCCAGACAAATTAAGAAATAAAAAATATTTTAAGCAAGTATAATTCTATTTATAAGTTGAGCTTATAATAATTGAGGCAAAAGTCTATCCACGTGTTGTCCTTATCATCCCATACGGTATCATTGTGTTTATGCCGGTTGGGTGATTTTCTGTCTGAAAATTTATCGTGAAGCTGTTTATCAACAATCATATTAATTCGTGTCGCATAATTTAAAGAGTGTTATGGTAAAAATCATAAGGTGATAATCGAGTTTTTTAATCCATTTTTTAAAAAATGTTATTGAGGGATTTTGGTTGCAAGTTTTGGTAATTGAGGGATTTTGGTTGCAAATTTTGGTAATGGGCACGCATGGTTTAAATCTAATTTCACTGCTTTGGGCAATTGATATTTTTGTGGTGGTGGCGTTTGTGCATGAGCTTGTTTTTGTGATAGAGGAAGTGATGTGTACGTATGAATTTTTGGTGTGTTGATGTTTTGTTGTTGGTAGTCATTTTGTTGAAATTGAACTCTTGCTTGCATGAATTCCAGTATGGTGACTGGATCAGTATACTTTCGAACAGGGCGTTGTGGTTGTTGATTTTCCATGCTTAGGAGCATCGATGAGTAGAGTGAAAAAAGAATTACATTATATTTTATCATGATTGTTTCTCGATTTTGATTATTTTGTTGATTTGAGTCCATCGGGATGGGGATAAATGGTGAGATCGCCTGTTTCTTTGCTCGTGCCAGTTCTATATGATTGAGAGTAACGGCCTGAAGCACCATGTGGACAATATATGAAATTACCAACTTTGAGTGCCATGCGACATTTGATAGCTGTCCAATGCTTTTCTCTAAACAAGGTAAGGTCATGAGTTGCGTTTGGTAGATGTTTTATGCTTCCTTCTTCTTTAGCCCAAGCTTTAGCTTCCCATAATGGGCAACTTGGATTTATCAAAGATTCTGATATTTTTTGTTCATCTTCTTCAAGGTGTCTTATTTGTTTTGCTAACTCTATGATGTCTTCATGTCCTTTATGTTCATGGTGCAGTGCATCAAAATTACCTGTTCCAGGGAAATGGCAGATCAATATTTTAGCACATCCAAAATCTGTTACAGTTTCATCTTTAATATCACGAATATGTGCAAGTAAAGATTGTGTTTTGCCATGTATAGTGAATTGTGGTGTGTCTATTCCGATATAACGTGGTTTGGGGTTTAACTGAAATTTTGATAGTGAAAATTCTATTACTGGAATTTGTTGTTGAGCGCTTGAGGAAGCAGCGCAAGGGCCTTGGCTTGCTTGCATTATTGCTGTAGAGCAGGTGATAAAAAGAGCTATTATTTTGTGCATGAGAATCGCCTTTAGCTGGTGTGGGGCGAGATTGCTCTCGCCCCACGCATATAATTACTTATGAAATGTCTGTGTCTATGGGCCCTTGGTCGTTTTTAGGTTCCTGTGTTTCAGTTTCACCTTCACCTTGACCTGCTTGTCCTTGATCGCCACCTTTTTGTTTGTACAGTTGCTCAGCAATTTTGTATGAAGCTTGCATGAGTTCGTCAGTTGCTTTTTGCAATTCTTCTGCATTTTCAGCATGATCCTTGAGTGATGTTTTTGCTTTTTCAATTGCTTGTTCAACTGCGCTTACATCTGCAGCTTCTAATTTCTCTTTATTTTCAGAAACGGTTTTTTCTGCTTCTAGGATCATCGCATCGAGTTTATTGCGTTTCTCAACGGTTTCTTTTGCTTTGCGATCTTCCTCTTCGTGCAGCTTGGCTTCGTTGACCATGCGCTCGACATCTTCTTTGCTTAATCCGCTCGTGTTAGTGATGGTAACTTTTTGTTCTTTGCCAGTACCTTTATCTTTTGCAGAAACATGTACGATACCATTTGCATCGATATCAAACGTAACTTCAATTTGAGGAACGCCGCGTGGAGCCGAAGGAATTCCTTCGAGTCTGAATTGACCTAAGGTTTTATTGTCTTTTGCAAATTCACGTTCACCTTGCACTACACGAATATCTACGGCAGTCTGATTATTTTCTGCAGTTGAGAATACTTGTGATTTCTTGGTTGGGATTGTTGTATTGCGTGTAATTAATTTTGTTGCAATCCCGCCCATCGTTTCGATACCAAGAGAAAGCGGAGTAACGTCGAGTAGTAATACATCAGTTACATCACCAGCTAACACGCCACCTTGAATTGCAGCACCAACTGCTACCACTTCATCAGGATTTACTGATTTATTTGGTTCTTTACCAAAAAATTCTTTGACCAGTTGTTGTACTTTTGGAATACGCGTAGAACCACCGACTAAAATAACTTCATCGATTTGATCAATGGAATGTTTTGAATCAGCTAATGCTTTTTTGCATGGTTCAAGTAAACGTTTGAAAATGTCTGCACACAATGATTCAAGTTTTGCGCGTGATAGTTTAATGTTTAAATGTTTTGGTCCTGTTGCATCAGCAGTGATGTATGGCAAATTGATTTCGGTTTCTGCCATTGACGAAAGTTCTTTTTTCGCTTTTTCCGCACTCTCTTTTAAGCGTTGCAATGCCATTTTATCATTGCGCAAATCCATGCCGTTGCTGCGTTTGAACTCTTCTACTAAATAATTTAAAATTTGAATATCGATGTCGTCTCCGCCCAAGTGTGTATCGCCATTGGTTGATTTTACTTCGATAACGCCATCGCTAATTTCAAGTATTGATACGTCAAATGTACCGCCACCAAAATCAAATACTGCTACGGTCCCATTTTTTTTCTTATCAAAGCCATATGCTAAAGCAGCTGCGGTTGGTTCATTGATGATCCGTTTGACTTCTAGACCAGCAATTTTACCTGCATCTTTAGTTGCTTGACGTTGAGCATCGTTAAAATACGCAGGTACGGTGATTACTGCTTGTGTAACTGGTTGCCCGAGATAATTTTCTGCTGTTTGTTTGAGTTCAGAAAGAACTGCAGCAGCAATTTCTTGTGGCGTGTATACTTTTCCTTGGCATTCAATTCCCACATCGCCATTGTCTCGTTTCACTACTTTGTAAGGTATGTGGCTAATTTCGCCTTTAGCATCATCATATTTTTGACCGATGAAGCGTTTTGCGGAAAAAACGGTGTTTTCTGGATTTGTCACAGCTTGACGCTTTGCCAAAACCCCTACGAGTCTTTTGCCGTCTTTGGTAAACGCGACGACTGATGGGGTGGTGTTGTCGCCTTCTTTATTTGGGATTACTTTTGGTTGTCCACCTTCCATGAAGGCTACAACTGAGTTACTTGTTCCGAGATCGATACCAATTATTTTTGACATATTTGTATTCCTTTAGAATGATAAAATTCAGGTTTTTTTTAAGAAAATCTTCTAAATTAATTGAGATTCATATTGATTTTGTGCGAGATATTTAATGTGGTGATATAGTCCTTTAAATATAGGGTATTTTGAGATCCGTGTCAACGTGATCTTAGTTTATAGACTCAAGTTGATCCCAAGTTTTTCCGATTCTTTTTGGTATTTCCAGCCGTCGTTTACCGCGTCCTCCGAAGCTTTATGCGAAGGATGGATCCGGGCCATCAGGTTCGGCAACCCTTCGACTGCTTCGCAGCTCAGGAGTAAACACGCTCATGCTGAGTGTTTTGCAAGCAAAACGTATCGAAGCATGGCGGACTGCGGGCAAGCCCTTGAGTTTTAATGATGATGATATGGATGTCTAAATGAAGTTTGTCGCATAATTTTTCCCCTGTTTTGACCGATATTTATTAAATTCTTAATGGGGAAGTTGTGGCTTTTTCGAAGAAGTTGGATCTTTCTTTTTTATTGTGAGGTTGGTTTTTGGGGGGAAGGGGCGCTGGGCTATCACTTGCGTTTCCTTTGTTGTTGTTTTGATATGCAAGGATGGCGGCTCCGGGTTGAGGGTTTAGGATTTGCTGCTATGCAGCATCCTTACTATGAGTCCGGATTCGCTGGCGCGCCCTCCTTCGATATGCACTGCGTGCTACTCAGGACAGGCTCTTGAGGATTTGCTGCTTTGCAGCAATCAGGTAGCGGAGTGCGAGCTTTGCGCATTCGCGCGCCCGCACTCCGCCTCCCCCCTCTGCCTTTTCTTTGAGGTGAAAACGAAGGCAGAGGGGGTCGTCTACGTTCAAACGACAATTAAAACTAAGGAAAAGGAAAAGGAAAAGGAATAAGGAATAAGGAATTAATATAAGGAATAGGAAATTAATATTAAGAAAAAGGAATAATATAATGAATAACACGGGGAGCTTGTAATCATAGACCTTGATGCCTAGAATCACATGTGCAAGGCGTATGTATATACGTGTATGCATATCTCTATATACGCGCATACATATAAAAGAGAAAAGAGAGGAGGGTGCTCCTCGCGTAATCGTTAATAGGCAATAGAGAGCGTTGTCTTCCTATCTCCGGCCGTCGTTTACCGCGTCCTCCGAAGCTTTATGCGAAGGATGGATCCGGGCCATCAGGCTCGGCAAACTATGGCGGACTGCGCAGCAAGCTGCTTGTAAGAAATGGTAAGAAGTTCTAGCACCCAACTAGTTAATAATGCTCTATGATTGGGATATGCACATAACTAACATCTATGATCAATTCTATTTCAGTAATCAAAGCTTTCTCCCTTATTGAGTAAGAATCAAAACAACAATTAACAGCCCTTGCGCTGTAACCCTTTGGGGAAGAAGTAAACCCTGTAAGCGGATAGGTGTAAGCGCTTATCTTCGTTGTTGCTTATTAGTAGTAGTATGTCATTCATAAAGGAATTACATTTTTCTACTCTCCTTATAATAGGATTAAGATTAAAAAGATATGGCAAGTTAATAAGCGTCTATCTCTCTATATGCATACGCCTATATATGTATATACACCTACACGAAATTGATCAGTTACTTTTTATTAGAAATCAAAGAATCCAGCCTTCGTTTATCCGGGCCATCAGGCTCGGCAAACTATGGCGGACTGCGCAGAAACTGCTTGGAAGAAGATGAAGAGGAAGAAGAAGTCATATGTATATAAGTATACGAGTAGATTCAAGAAGAAGACAAATAAGAAGAAGGCGAAGTTAATGAAGGAGTCATATGTATATACGCATAAACGTCAATCCTCATTACCTAGATACGAAACACATTATAAAAAGATCAATTACCAGTCGCACGCACATGTATTAAGGATAAGGCTGATTTAACCAATAAACGATTTTGATAAAAAAAATAGACGTGCGCATTTCAAAATTTCTCCTGCATCTCCAAGAAAATCTGTTGTTGTCAGATGCTATGAATAGCTGTTGAAAAACACATTAGTCAAAATAACTGATTACATAACATCTTTTTTCATGTCACTAAATTAATCTCTTAAAGGGGAAGGACCGCGCGCTTGCGCTTTCGTACAATCATTTTTTGCATGTGTTATCTGTGCGAGTTGTGCTTATTTTTGTTTTTCCAAAGGACTAAATCTGCAATATCATAACGGGAGGCAAATGAATAGTCTGACTATTTATTTGCCTCCCGTTTTTTGCCTACTATTTACGTTTGATTTGTGCTTTTACAGCTTCTTTATCTAATTCCGGTACTAAATGACTATGAGCACCATCGGCTTGATATAAACCATGTGTATATGCTACAAGTCCCTTATGATCACTGTTATTGTTATAACAATGCAAGGTTATCATATCAATTGTTCTTTGAGTCAGAGCTGACGATGGCGTTCCTGCTGGCACTTCTCCCTCTGATTCTCCTAAAGCTAACTCATCAGAAGTAATAGGGCGCGTATCATTCAATTGAAAAACTCGACACGTATATCCTTGCAAACCAGTAAATCCTAGTGCAAAAACCAATATTCCAATCATTCTTTTATTTTTTAATTTCATAATTTTCCTTTCTCTAGAGTTTAATTATTATTTAATATATTCTTTATCTTATTTTTATTTCTTTCCATCCTGCATATCATGTTTATTAGAGTTGCAAGATACGAAATTAAAATCATCGTTTTTGAGCGAAGATGTATTTTCATTCTTACCTTTATACTTATCTTCATCAGTCAGAGCGTTTAGGTCAAAATTAATTTTACAACAGCTTTTTTGACCCCAGGCGTTAACGTTACAATGACACTTGCCATAGGCTGATAAGTTAAGTAACCCTATTATTCCTGTTAAAATTAGCAGACTTCTTTTTATTATGTTCATGTGTTTTATCATAAAAACTCCTTTTTACCGAAAAATTATATGAAATCAAGGCAAGATAACAATTCGGCTTTTGCTTTTCCTACCCTGGTTGATGATATATCAACCCCTACAACAGAAATATTACCACAAGCACGCAAAGAAAAGCAATACTATTTGAATTTATTTTATCTTTAACCTTAGAGTGTTCAGCTTAAGGCTATCTTGTCTATATGTACCTATTTAACCAATATATCTCTTAAACCTTTTGAAAATCTTTTTTAAAGCCTTGTCCTTTTAGTATGCTTGCAGGGAAAGAAAAATTATTAAAGCGGGAACGGCATATGAAATCATGCATACAATATTTATTTTTAATCTTGTCAGCATGCATATTGAATGCGGCTTATTTTTTTCCAAAATATTGTTTTGTAGGGGTATTTATTTTTTTGATTCCCATTTATTTTATCTCACTATGCAATTCTTATCCTTTAAATTTTTCAAAAGGGATATTCTGGGGAATGTGCTTTTGGATAGTACATTTATTTTGGATGGTGCATTTATTTGGAGTTGCAGCATATACTTTGCCTTTAATTGTTGGGTTTGTTGTTCCCATAAATTATATATTAACTGCTGGTCTATGGTTTTGGCTTGCGAAAGTCTTGATAAGATTGGTTAAAAAAAATACTCCGTTATGGATAGGGGCTTCTTGGATCATTGCAACGTTCGGTTATTTTTATTGGGTTCGATATTGTTCATTTTTACCTTTAGGATTATTTATGGGCAATCCTTTTGGTTCTCCTCTGCTACCATTAGCCCAAGCTCCCATCTTATTAGCAACTTTGCCCATATTAGGGGAACATATTTTATCTATGCTATTATTTATTAGTCAGTGGTTTATAGCTGAAACGTTGTATAGGAAAAAAATTAGCTATTTAGGATTAGCAATTTGCTGCTTGTTTCCTTTCGTAGTTGGATCTTTGCAAGGGCCCTTAAATATTGAGATACCGCCTTACGTAGACTCCTTAGGATTTGTAAAACCCCCTCTTGTGAAGGATCCGATAAAATTAGCACAGGCAATCGATAATCAAATTTCACACTTAATACGAAACCACCCAAGGGTAAATACAGTACTTATGCCTGAAACTAGTTATCCTGGAGCCATCAATGAAAGTCCATATATCATACAATTATTGGCTCGAGAAGTTTTTAAAAGCAACCTGAATTTAATTATTGGTGCGCAGCGATCAGATGAAAAAAAGAAAAAATATAATACTATTTATTGGATAAAAAATGATAAAACTATCACTTATTATGATAAAAATGTTAGAATGCCTTTCACTGAATATATGCCATTTCCTTGGAACAAAATAATTAACTTTGATATAAAAGATGAAGTTACTGATAATGAAATAACACGGCCTCTACTAAAAGTTAATTCCAATTTTACTTGTATTCCTTCAATTTGCTCTGAAATATATTTTAGCTCTTCATCGCATCCAGAAGTTGATAAGAAAATTCCTTTATTAGTAACTGTAAAAGAGGTTTGGACTCCCGAATATTATCTGCACTATCTTATGTTTTTATTTGCAATTTTTAAAGCGATTCAGATACAAAGGGATATTATTTATGTAGGGTATGTACATGCATATTGGATTAGTAAAACTCCAACAAATATTATTCCGCTTAAGCATTAGATCAGTACTATTTTGATCAATGTAGTTTTAATATATAATAAACGTGCCGATGAAGAAAACAGTATCAAAGCATTAAAACGCGTTTGCTGATGTAGTGAGTAGCAAAAGAGCTGCAGGTAATAGCAAGGGGATAATGTTTCAAGGGTGTAGTGCTGTGGCATTACATTTTTCATAAGGTCTACAATTATCATGTTTTCAAAAAGAGCCCCATACGCCATGCGCTGCTTAACAATAATCTCTTTATCAAATCCCATAAGTGCTGCAGCAAGCCCAACATCATAGAAAAATAATTTGGGGGATTTTGTGATGCTGATGCTTTTGCCTAAATTTTCATGGTACGAGGGAAGTAAAAATAGCACAAAACTTGCTTCCAGACATTAAGATTTAGATTTTCATAGAGTATAGTTATAGATTTGCATAAATCCAACCTGACAGAGGCTTTTTTATGAGGTTATTTGCTCGATATTAATGTGCTGATGTAATGGGTAGCAACCGGGCTATAAGTGATAGCTCCACAGCAAATCAGGAACAGGGGAACGCACAATGTAATTACTTTTATGAGATAAGGGATTGGAAAGTGCAAGTAGGGATATTTTCTGCGAGCAAAGTAAAGCATAAGAAATGAGCTCACCAATCTTATGCTATGAATTATTATGATAGAAGACACTAAATCTACAGATGATGTTGAAGAAGAGAATAAAACGATCAACATTGCTATATAAGGAGCATACGAAAGAAATAAGAGGCTGTATCTGCGTTTGATTTCAAGCATGCGTTCGTAGGGTGAAGCTATCAATTCAGTTAAATATGCTATGGTCATTATGAAAAACAGTTGTGCGGCGAATGTGTTACTAAATAATACATCTTTTTTAAGTAGTAGTGCTAATAAAATTGCAGTAAGCGGTACGCATAGACTAATAATTTTGGTGATGAGTTCTTTAAAAGCGATTGGCATAAGCTTTTCTTTATCTGGGGATGTTTGAATGTGTGACAATAAAGAAGTGTCTGTTGTGCCAATAGTTTTGAGCGCTATTCGATGAAAAAATAAAGCGCCATCATTGGCTACTTTGAACATATTTGCGCTTGCAGGGCCAAATACATAGGTAAATAGTGGCATAAGAAAGTTTCTTTCGGTCATGCTTTTGATGGTGGTGCTTACCCACATGATTCCTGAGTGTTTGATAAAAGCGACAAATGTTGGTTTGAACTCTAGTTCTTGATTTCCTGGATAGTTTTTATCTTTATAGAGCTTTGTAAGCATTAATAAGCCGACAATGTTTACGAATATTCCTGATGCTATTTTTGTCAGCAGTATGCCTGTGAGTATTTCTGTGCTTTGCTTGAAACAACATAATATAATAATGTTAGCTGTCATTTCAAAAAATAATGCTGTCATGGTGAGGATATTGAACTGTTTATTCCAAAAATGGGCGTGATAAATTAAGCGTAAAATTGCTATCAGTCCCTCGGTTAAAAATATTGCTCCGCCCATGTAAAAAAAGGTAAAATAAAGTTGCATGTTGAGGCTTTTGGTGAATGTATTTCCCAAATACATAACCAATGGTGTTGCGATCAGTAAAATTGAAAATTGAAAATACAATATATATTGAATGAATCGTTTGTGGGTTTCTCGATTTTTTGCAAATTCGGGCAAATATCGCGGAATTGATTTGCGAAAGCCAAAATCAAGCCAAAGCAGCAAAAGAAAAATAACGCTGTTTATATTGGCCCATACTGAAAAGTCTTGCGTAGTAAGGAATTTGAACAATAAAAATGATAATATTGTGGTAAATGTTTTGTAAGTGGAGTAGAAGATGCCGTTCCAGTTTACGCCCTGAGAGAACTTAGAAAAAACTGTTGTGTTATTCATGTGATCACTATGATATTAAAATGGGTTTATTGAGCTGTTTTTTGCTTATCGTATCAGATGTATGGCTAGGTGTCATCTTTGGTATACAGAGGCTTTGGTGTTGTTAATTTTCGTTAAAATAATATGTGTGTTTCTTGAAATTTATGTAAACAAATTTGTATGGATTGATGAAGTGATTTCTTTGAAAATCATTTTAACGAGTCGTGAAAAAATTATAAAATAATTTCAGATTATTATTTTATCGTTAGGTGTTTTTGGATATAAAATATGCAGAATTATTTTTTTAACGGGTTGGTTTTTCCTCGTTTAATTCTATTTATGCATGGTGAGTAATTGGTATTCTGCTTTTAAAAGTTAGAATGCTTGCTATGAGAAATTAGCCTGTGCTACCTTATTAAATGAAATAAACTATTGAAAAAAAATGGGTGGACGTGGTGAGTGGCAAAAAAATATTTCTTATATCTATTAGTGTAAAACTCTTTTTATTGTCTCTTTGTTTGTTTTTTGTTGCCGTGCAGTATGAGCCGACCAGTTCTTTAAAATCTGGCAATGTTATCAATACCGCAGTTGATGTTCAGGGGCAATATGATTCATTGGGATTTACTGAATTATCAAAAGCTGCTTCATGTGCCAATATGGATATAGTCACTTATTATATCAACCAACGGTTGCCATTAAATGTTCAAGCGCAAAACATTGATGCAAAGACTGGTATAGCATCGGGCAACACTCCGGTACATTTTGCGATGTGGGATGTTAACTGGGATTCTAATTTTGAGATCGCTAAAATGCTTATTCGGGCTGGGGCAAAAGTCACCATTCCAAATAGTCAGGGAAATCAACTTGTGCATACGCTTATTGTGCCGGTAAATCTTGATAGAAGAACAGAACTATTATCAATGCTAGTTCAGCATGGTGCGGATGTTAATGCGCAAAATAATGAAGGCGAAACGATGTCTCACATGGCTACTTATGATACGGAAAAAGAATGGATCGGTATTTTGGCTAAAGGGCTTGGGTTTTTAGTAGATTTTTCTATTAAAAATAATAAAGGAGAAACCGTTTATGACTTGGCAAAGGCGGTAGGAAATAATACGGATACCATATTAGATGAGCTTTTTAACAGAAAAAATATAACCATACTTGGAAAATCTGGTTTGCCTTTAGCGCGCAATGTAACTATTTCAGGATCGACCATTCAGGTAGGCGATATGGATTTGTTTACTAATGAGCGTGATTTTATGGGGTTGACTTTATTAATGATTGCCGTCGTTAAGGGAGATCAAAATTTTGCTAAACAAGTACTCAGGCGGGCAGGCAACTCGATTCTTAATGAAAGGGTGGCCGACGAAGATCAAAATAGTGCACTTCATTTGGCATTATTACACCAAGCTCCTGATATGGTTAATTTTTTGCTTTCACAAAAAGATACTAAACCAAATATTCAAAATGCATTTGGCGATACGCCATTGCATTATATTTTTAAATTAGATGACGCAGATGCTCGTAAAAAAACTGCACGAGCTTTATTTGTTTCAGAATCAGCATATTTAAAAAATCAGGTAAATAATAATAAATTAACAAAACAGCAAGCGATACAGTACGCAAGTATAAATATAAAAAATAATAAAGGAAACGGCTTTACTCCTTTAGAACTTGCGGTTAATTTGCCTGCTCGTGATGCATACGATTTTATTGTCAGTTTTTTAATTGGCGAGCTTCTAGCGGTAGTACCATCTAGTCAATCATCGACAGATCCGGTTCCCCAATTAGCAATTGCAAATTCAACTTATGATGCTGCAATTGCGCTGGCAAATAAAAAAGCGAGCTCGGGTTCTCTGGGAGATTTGAGTTTTTGCTCAGGCGTATGTTCAGTGGGTGATCTTTCTTCTTGGACCGATGCAAAGATTTATTTTTGTATTGCGTGTGAGTTACAGGTGCAACGAGATACGCTTAATATTATTCAAAGTTCAGCTGCTCTATAAAATTAATGAAGGCTTCTTAGAAACCTTGATATTTCTCACAGAAAATAAAAAGCAATTTGCTAAATATGTAAAATACTTGCGGTGTATTATTTTGATATATTGAGCTATACTTTTTCAAAACAGGTCTTTGCGATAATGTTTTTATATTTGATATATTTGTATGTATTGTTGTAAAACTGTTTATCTTGGTGCCAAAATTTTGGTCAAAAAACCAAAAGTCTATTTTTTTTCTCGTTTTGCTATATCAATGATTGTCTCCATCCAACCTTGGGGGGTTCCAATGTCATGACGGGTTCCTTTAATTTTATAGGCGTAGACTTTTTCTTGTTGATTTTTCATCATCATATCAATTGCGTGAGTAAGTTGTAACTCGCCATCACGGTGATTGTGATATAATTTTTCTAACGACGGAAAAATCTTTGGTGATAAAATATATCTTCCAATAATTGCCAGATTAGATGGCGCTTGTTCGACTGACGGTTTTTCAACCATGTGATCAATTTCAAAAAGATCCTGAGTTATCTGTTCTTTAATGGCGATAACTCCATAAGAGGATATTTTGTTTTGGGGAACTTCTTGTACGGCAATTACGCTTGCGTGTTCTTTATAAGCGATGTGCATAAGTTGACCAATACCAGGATTGTTGCAAACAATAATATCATCGGGTAATATGACGCCAAAATAGTTATTGCCTATTTCTTGTTGTGCCATCATGATTGCATGTCCTAACCCGAGGGGTTTTGGTTGCTCGATGTAAAAGAGTTTAGCATGTTCTTGTATTTCTTTTATGCTATCAAGAAGCGAAAGCTTTCCTTGTTGTTTTAGTATTGCTTCAAGTTCCTTGTCTGTGTCAAAATATGTACGAAGCTCTCTTTTTTCTTTATTAATAATAATATAAAACTCTTTGATGTGAGATTTGATTCCTTCTTCTACGATATGCTGAATTGCTGGCTTGTTACCTAAAGGCAACATTTCTTTAGGCAATGTTTTGGTGATAGGTAAAAACCTAGTACCCAGTCCTGCAGCTGGAATAATTAGCTTGGTTATGTTCATATGCAATTTCCTTTGTTATAAAATCAATACTGTTTAAAATGTACCTTAACAACGAACTAAAGGTAACGCAAGTACTATTTCTATATCGAGTGCTAGATATAAGAATTAATTATACAAATGGATGGAGGAGATATTCCTAGTAGATGGATTTTTCTTGATAGAATTCAACATTATTTCTGCAAAGTCTTAATAGAAAAATTTTATTAAAATCCAGAATGTTTTTATTGGTGTCTTGCTTTTTTTCTAGATTGTGGTGATCAAGCAATTCGTTTTTTGTCTAGGTTTGCGCGCGTTCGCTTGTCGACCCAACCATTGATGTGTCTTGAAAAGTTGTTGTTACGCTTAAGTATGAAATTGTTTTTGTATTGATCGATTTGCTGCGGTGTTTGGAGTCATATAAAGCTTGCTGCCATAAAAAATAGTACGGAGATTACCAGCGAGCCAATCAAGTATGTTGGTTGCATTCCAAGAGAGGGTCGGATGCGCCATTGATAAAATGAAAATATACTTAATGTTGAAAAGGCAACAATGCGAACGGCAATAATTATAAATAAGAGAGTTGCAGCGGAAAAATGATGCGAGTGTATCATGATGTAGAAAAGGAGGCTCATGACTATAAGATTAAACAGACACAAATAATCGGACTTTTCGTGGGTAATGAAAAATTTTTCATAAGCAATAAAAAAATTTTCTGAAAGACTAATAATAAGAAATAAATAAGCGATAGTCCATGTAATTCCATTGTTATCAATTTCGCTTGCCCGCATGATTGTTTTGTAATTGATGATAAAAAAAATAATGATGCCATAAAGGACTTGGTTTAGCCTATTTGTAATCATTAAAAAAGCATCTTGTTTAGTTTGCGTCGAACTATGTTTAAGATGAGATAGTATGATGTTGCTAGAAATTCCAAAAATCTTTTGTACAATGGTGCTGATCGCATGTGCTATTGTTGCCATCAACTTAAGAAACCCTGCTTGGCCAAGACCAAAGAAAAGTGCAAAGAATGGAACTAAAAAATTGCTTGAAAATACCATATGACTGATTTGATTTAAAAAATTAAAAAAGCGACTATGTAAAATACGCCATTGTAAAGGTAGGGTAGTTGAGGCAGATGTGGCGTCGGGCAACTGTTGGTAATACATATACACAAATGCAAATAGTATTAGGCTGCTTAGAGCAGAAACGATGATCATGGGAATAAAGACTAAGTAGAGGTTTATTGTATGGCCCATTAAATAACCCGTCCACACTAGACCTATATAGGTGATGATGGTTGCAATTTCTACTACGGCAGTTTGATGATTGAGCCATGCAAGTTGTAAAATCATGCGCAATGTTTTTTTTGCTCCTTCAAAAAAAATAAGGAAGCCAATAAGTAAAAAAAACATGTTATCTATAGAGTGAGGTAAGGTTAGCCAAGGGGTAAAAAAAAGATGCTTACACATAATGAGTATGAAGATTATTGCGAGGATGCAGCATTCAGGGATTAACTGCATGAAAAAAAAGTTTTTAAAATTTTGCTTGTTTTGAGTAGCAATAGTAAAAAATGGGCTAATTGACACATCAAAACCAAAATTTGTTATGGTGACAAGAAGATACGTAATTGAAAAAACGGTTCCGATGAGTCCATAGGTGGCATGATCAGTTACCTTAAATAATAATAATTGATGACCGAGAAATAAAGCTTGGTATAAAATTGACTCTAAAGAGTTCCAGACAACACTCGCAGAAAAACGTTTATAAAGTTCAGTCATTTTTCCGTCCTCTTATTGAGTCTTTTGTTTTAGTTAAAGCTCTTTTATACACAAAGCTGCGACTTGATATTATTTCTCATTGCTAAATGCTTTATTTTGTCATTTTAGAAATGATACGCTCTTTATGCTATACCTTGTATAGTATACGGTATTTGAGTTTTTTTTAAAGAAAGAGAGCTTTGCAATGCGTTATTTAGTGATAACCTTACTGGCTTTAACTGTATCGGGCTTTTCTATTTGTAATAACCCGAATGAATGTCGACTTGCAGATGATACGGGTGCGATGCGTTTCGTTAAACTTGTACAAAAGCGATATTATTTAGTTCATCGTTTAGAAAAACCTATAAAGTCTCTTTTAAAATTTTATGAAATGGCACAAAAAAAACAACATTTTACTTTATGGGATTTTTTTGAACATCACCATCATAAGCATGCATTAATAAAACCTGGAGCTTCAGAACAATTTAAGCATCCGATTGTTAAGCATTATATGAGAGAAATTGAACAAAAAAGTGATATACAGGCAATTCACAAATTATGGTCAGACTTTTTTTCGTATAAATATATTGAAAGCGATTTATTTGTGCGAGAAACGATAGTGGCAATTGTTCTTCTTTATAAGGATATTATGCTGCAATTGTTGGCGCAACATATGTCAGATGATAAGTGTTCGCAAGGGTGCATGGCAGAAAATAGATCGAGAGACACTTTTGCCGATGAGAATATAGATGAATCTCTTGAAGTGATCAATGAAAGTGAAGATCTTTACGATAATTTTCACTCGATGTTAAACTTGCTGGATGAATCATATGAAGAAGCTGATTTCGTCATTAATAATAATATGCGGTTTTATCATATTCAAAGGCTTTTTAAGTCTATTATTGTTTTGTCAAAATTAATGACAAAGCATGAGAAATATAATAAAAAATATTCTCCTGATTTTACTCAGCTTCCATTTGAAAATGCGGCTATTGTTTTTTATATAGATAAAATGAAGCAAACACAAAGCTTAGATCCGTTATTCCGTTTATGGCATTGTTTTGTTTCTTATAAATATATTGATGATGCAATTTTTTTAAAAGAGTTTGTAACATTATTATTGCTTGTGCATAAGCAAATTATTGTTGATTTCAATAGTGTGGTACTAAAAGAGGCCCCTTCGCCCCAAGAGCTCATTGAGCTTTATGAGCAAATTGCTTCAATGCCAATTTCTGATCTTCTCAATTCTTTAGATGTGGTAGTTGATCAATGCATCGAAATTATAGAAAAATATGAGCTCGATTCTTCCATGAGTTGGAAGGCGTGGTTTAAAAAATATTGGTGGATGCCTCCTGTGGTGGTAACCTCCGTTATTGTAAATTTTTTCTTAAAAACTAAATCATCTTTAGCTCAAACAGCACATTAATTAACCATGGCCAACGCCACCTATTGAAGCGCTTCGGTCTGCCGTTCCCGCCGTAACGCATGTTCCTGAGTGTCCACTTGCAGTAGGTCCTTGAGCTTGTGGTGTGCTACCGCTACAACAACCACTACCAGAGGCAGAAGTTATTCCATTTGCAGTTTGCACTCCGCCTGGGCAAGTTGTGCATGTTGATCCGGCCGATGAACCTTGGCCATTGGGACAAAAGGTGCATGCCGTTGCGCCAGGATAAGTAGAATTTGAACAGGATCCTAAGGGTGCGCAAGGGAAAGTGGTTTTCCCATCAGAGGCAGTGCAAGTCGTTTTAGGAGATGCGGAAGTTGCACACGTATTTGCCGGACATGGTTGACAACCAGCGCCATTTCCTGTTGAGTATGTGCCTATTGGACATGGGCCACATTCATTTTGTGAACTTGCACCGGTATTAGCTCCGGTTCCAGGAAGACAATTAGAGTTACATGATGAAGCCCCAGTTGCGTTGGAATATTTTCCTGCCGGACATTGCTTGCAGCCTGCTGCAGAGTATTGGCCTAATTGTGTTACGATCCCGCGTGGTTGCCCAGTTGAGTAGGTACCTATGGGACATGTTCCACAAGTTGTTGGCGAAGCATTGCCTCCGTTAGTACCGGTTCCAGCCGGGCATATAGTGCAGGCTGCTGCGCCTTGCGTGGAAGAATACGTTCCGGTTGGACACGGTTGACACCCGAAACCAATTGAATATTGACCTATAGGACATTGAGAGCTTATGCCATTCTGGCATTGATAGCCAGGGGCACAATCTGCATTAGAATTACATTTAGCAATGCATGTTCCAAAAGTTGGTGAACTGAGGTTTGTGTCCAAACTTAGACCTTCGCCCCAAATTAAGCTAGGTGAACGTACAGCTTCACAAGGGGAACACATCCATAATTGAGCGCCTTTCATTGATATAGGCATAATGGGCGTTGCCATCTGCATGAGGTTTATCTGGCCTGAGTACGTACCAATAGGACATGCATTCAAGCAATAGATCTTCGTGCCATCTAGTGATAGATAAGTGGTACTGGTAGTGGTACTAGTACCGGAAGGGTTGTAGATTTGATCAACCTGAGTACCGACGCACACATTTGAGAATCCACATACAGCAGAGTTAGAGCCGGGAATTGTAAGGCATGGATATGAGCAATTTATGGGGTTCGACGGAGTGCAGGATATATTGCCGATATCGGTTCCCAAGCAATAATTCACAGCCATTGAACTTGCCAAAACCATCACTATTATTTTCTTGTTCATGCTCTTCCTTTTTATTTTTTAAAAAACCAAAAAGTATGGTTTAAAAGTAAAACACAGCCTTATTAATTCTGTGCGCCTTGGGGAAATCGAAGTGCCACTCAACCACAAAGTGTTCAATCTGAGTATTGCAGTCGTATGTGCGCGTTTGCAATAGTTTGATGAAAACCAAGAAATAATTCAGTCTGAAGCTGCAAAATAGAGATAAAGAACTATACAATAAGTCGATTGACCGGGCAACAAAGCGAGTCAAAATTCATTTATTTAAAAAAAATTATTTTTGTGCTATGATTCCGCAAGAGTAAAAGCATTTTTTAGGATAAAGCTTCCCTTTAAGAGAGGGTGGCCTATGTTTGTTCTGGGCGAAAAAGTTGTTTACGCTGGTCATGGCGTTGCAAAAATTAGTCGTGTTGTTGAAAAAAGAGTTGCAGGAGCAACAGCGAGTTTTTTTGAATTGAAATTTATCAGTAAAGATATGACTATTTTGGTACCAACTAATAATTTGGTGTCAGTGGGTGTTCGTAGGTTGAGTTCTCACGAAAACATTAATGATGTTTTCAAAATTTTATCTCAGCCTGCCGAATATGTTCCTCACGAATTGGCCACTAGCAACTGGAATAAAAGGAATAAGGAGTATCAGTGTAGGTTAAGAACCGGTAATTTGAGCGAGATATGCAAAATTTATCGTGATTTGAAACATATGTCTGTGCAAAAAGAGTTATCCTTTGGAGAAAAAAACCTTTTGAGCCAAACCGAATCGTTACTCGTTGAAGAAATTGCCATTGTTGAAAATATGATTGAAGAGAAAGCAATAGAGCAATTGAGATCGTTAGTTAGCGCAAGGCCGAACAGACAGTCAGCGCCTATGAGTGTAGTATAAATAAAATAGGTTTTCGTGAATAGAAATTAAAGAAGGGTTCCTTGTTAACCAAGGGCCCTTCTTTATCTAATGTATATTATTATGGATTTAGGCAACAAATATATAGTTATTATTTTTGGTCCAACCGCTGCAGGAAAAACAGATTTTGCATTGACCTTAGCGTCTGAAATTCGTTCAGAGATAGTAAATATGGATATTGGGCAATTTTATACCCCGCTATCTATTGGTACTGCAAAGCCGGCTTGGCAATCTATGTTAACTCCGCATCATCTTTTTGACATAGTCGATGAACCTAGAAACATTACGGTGACTGAGTATCGCCGCATGGTGATCTCTACTATTCATGAAATTTGGCAACGTGGAAATGTTCCGATATTGGTAGGCGGTTCAGGGTTTTACTTGAAGTCATTATTATTTCCTCCTCTTGCTGATCAGGCATCTTCTCATTCCTTTAATTTGAACGAAAGTTATACCTCTGATGCATTATGGTCTATGTTGCACGAAATTGATCCAATTCGGGCTGCCAGAATTCATAAAAATGATACATATCGCATTAAAAGAGCATTGGCCATATGGCATATGACTGGTAAAAAACCATCAGAGCAAAAGCCTCTTTTTAATCCAATTGCGCCATTTTTATTGCTTCATGTCACAAGAGAGCGAGAGGATTTGTATGCTAGAATTAATGCAAGAGTAAATGAGATGATGAAGGCTGGTTGGTTAAAAGAAGTTGAAGCACTTCAAGGAACTAAGTGGGAAAGTTTTTTACAAACAAAAAAAATTATTGGTTATGATGATGTGTTGGCATATCTTGGCGCAGAGCGCACGCAAGATCGATTGCTTCATACTATTCATGTCATTGCCCAAAAAACGCGTAATTATGCAAAGCGTCAGGAAACCTTCTGGCGAATGTTAGAAAAAGAAGTTAATGCTGCATCAATTATTAATGAATCTAATGCAGCTGCATGCATAAAACTGATGCAGTTTAACTTGACTTTATCCGACATTAATTTATATATAGAGCAGTTATTAAAGATGTGTCCTTGCGCGTTAGTGCCATAGATACATAAAGAACATGATTGAAAACTAAGTACAGGAGCTTTGCTTTGTTTGATTTTAAAAATATGAAAAAGACTGAAAATAATCACAAAGAGCAGTGTCAGTGCCAAACCACACAAGGACTTTTTGTGGGCAATAGACAAGTCAGCATAGTTATTGCTGGATTGTTGCTATTGAGTTTTTTTCTTTTTATGGGTGGATATTTTTGGGGACAAAAAAATGCAACAACGGCGTTCAGCAATAGAATAGACCAGGAATCTTTTGGAGATCAAATTTATTCCTCTATGTGTTCATTGTGTGATAGTGGAGATGTAGAAGAAGATGGGAGTGAAAGCGAAGAACATAATGAAAATGATACCGCTTTAGAAGCTTCAATGCAGGAGCCTGAAGTTGAGCCCGCATCTCAGATGGAGCCATTGAAAAATGAACAGGTTGCTCAGGCTTTGACCACAAATTCATCCGATTCACAAGGAGTCGTGCATTCTGATAACCAAGGTGAAGGGGTTTGTTCAGAGAGTACAAGCGGTGAGGACGAGCTCTCCACTGCGCAGTATTTTGCGCAACTAGCAGGTTTTGGTACTGTGCGCGCGGCACAACAATTTGCGTCTCGGTTAGCACGCAAAGAAATTGCCGTCGTAGTCAAAAAGCGTCAGAGTAGATCTGCCCGTGGCAGATTTGTCTCTTGGTATCAAGTGATTACAGAAAAATTTGATGATAAGGGTGAGCTGGAAAGTCTTGTCAGTAGGTTGGCACAAGAAGAAAAATTAAAAGATGTTCAGATTGTAACGTGTTAAATAACTAGAAGAAAATAATTGCTGCATATATATAGGAGAAAGGCATACTTCATGATTACTACAATAAGAAAAAGCTTTAAAAGCAAGGCATACAAAATTATTTTATGGATTGTTTTGTTGGGTGTTGGAGGAATTTTTTCAATATTTGAGTTTTTCAAAATTGGGACAAAGGCTGCTTGGATAGCAAAAGTGAATAGAGAGCAAGTGTCTTATGCTGATTTTATGCGTAAAGCCGAGGCTCATCAAGAACAATTACTGGCGTTTCGAGCTCGATATGGCCAATCGGCTGATTTGTTATTGGAGTCTATGGGGTTCAGTCTTGACCCTCGTTCATTTGCTTTAGATGCTGTCATCCAAGAAGCCTTGCTTGATCAAGAGGCAAAAAAACTTGGTGTATCAATCAGTTCAAATTATGTTGCAGATAAATTGGCAAATCCGCTTTTTGTACGCGAAGCGTTGTCAGATCTTATTCCGTTTGGGGCTTTAGATCGTTCTGGTAATATTAATATGCAAGCTTTAAATCAGTATTTTAGCCATCTAGGGCTAAGTATGGCTGATTTTGATGCAAAAGTAGTAGAAACTTTGCAGCGTCAATTACTTATGCAAATAGTTGCTCATGCCAGCTATACACCTGAATTTGTTCTCAAAGAACGTTTTGCTGCTTTGTATGTTCCTAAGAAATTTTCAATCTTAACATTGTCATTTGCTGATGTATTAAAAGATGTCAAAGCTCAGCCTATTAGTGCAACTGAATTACAGGCTTTTTTTGATCAACAAAATCAAATATCTCATCGATACACAGTTCCTGCAAAACGTACTGGAGTTGCATGGAGTATTGATCCTGTAAAATATGGAGTAACTTTAACATCGCAAGATATAGAGTCTTATTATGAGGACAATAAAGCAAAGTTGTTTGTCTTGGAACCATCTAAAGTTCAAGTAAGGCATATCTTGTTTAGAGTGCTTAATGAAAGTGATCGAGAGGCTGTATGGTCAAAAGCTAAGAAAATTAGACAAGAACTTGCGCTTGATCCAGCACAGTTTGCAACCATTGCTGCCACAGCTTCTGACGACAAAGATACTAAAGAAAAAGGCGGTTTGTTGCCTGCGTTTGTGCGAGGTACCAAAGAGGCGGCATTTGATAAGGCTGCTTTTATCTTAAAAGAAGATGGCGATATTTCCGATGTGGTTCCTGTTCGGGAAGGATATGAATTATTACAACGTGTAGAAAAAATATCAGCAACATTCAAGTCTTTGTCAGCGGTTGAAAAAGAGATTAAAGATGCTTTAATGCAACAAAAATTTGCTGAGTTATTTACAAAAGATATGCACAGTATTATAGAACAATCTCAAGAACAAGAAGGTAAGCTAGAAGAGCTCATGCAGGAAAAAGGGGCCAAAAAACAGCTGATTGCTGGCGTTGCCCGAGACGATAAAGAATGGGGCCAAGTTCTTTTTGGTTTGCATAAAAAAGGCGATGCGGATGTGTACATAGATAAAGGTATTGGCTTTGTTGTTCAATTAACTGGTCATCAGGAAAACTTTATTTCTCCACTTGATAGCATAAAAGATGTTGTAGAGCATGATTTTTATGAATCAAAAGCTAAAAGCGAATTAAAAGCTAAATTGCAAACTATTAATGAACAAGCAAAAACCAAAAGTTTACAGGAACTTGAAAAAGAATATCATGGCACATTAGACACAACGCCATGGATCACTAAGCATGATGAAGAGTCTCTAAGCGACTTAAAGAAAAAAGGTATATCAACAGATCATTTATTTCAATTAGAAAAAATTGGTGCTACTATCGTGCAAGAGGGCGATCGTGATGGGTATGTCTTGCGATTGGATCAAGTCCAAGAATTAGACCAAGAAGTGTTTAATGAGAAAAAAAATGAGTTGTCTGGCCAATTGACAAATGAGGAAATGAGGCTATTTATCGTGGGATTTGTTGCTTCTTTATTTAGAAATGCTAAAATAGAAACAAATGAATCGATTAATGAGTCTTTTTCCCCAATACAGTACGAAGATGAGCCTCTATGAAAACTAAAGTAACACCAAAAGAAGAAGTGCCGCAAAAAATGGCGGCGATGTATCAAGAACATAATCCCGTTGATCCATCTAAGAAAAAAGCTTTAGAGGTCGCATTTGCTCAAATTGATAAGCAGTACGGCAATGGTGCCATCATGCTTTTGGGGCAAAATCCACATTCCAATGTTGAAGCTATTTCAACAGGATCTATATTGATAGATCAGGCAATAGGGGTTGGTGGTCTACCAAAAGGTAGAATTGTTGAAATTTATGGTCCAGAAGCATCTGGTAAAACAACATTAGCTTTACACGTGATAGCACAAGCTCAAAAACAGGGCGGGATATGTGCATTCATAGATGCTGAGCATGCTTTAGATCCTCGTCATGCTGGTAAATTGGGTATTAATGTTGATGATTTAATTGTTTCTCAGCCAGATTACGGGGAACAAGCACTTGATATTGTTGAGATGTTAGTACGTTCTGGGGCAGTTGATGTAATAGTTGTCGATTCGGTTGCCGCTTTAGTTCCTAAGGCTGAACTTGAAGGGGACATGGGCGATGTGCACATGGGTTTGCAGGCTCGATTGATGTCGCAGGCGCTGAGAAAATTGACGCCTATTGTTCATAAATCTAAAACTGTTTTAATTTTCATTAATCAAATTAGACAAAATATTAATGCAATGCCTTTTGCAAGCAAGGAAATTACTACTGGTGGTAATGCATTAAAGTTTTATGCGTCGTTACGATTAGATGTGCGCCGAATTGCAAGTTTAAAAAATAATGAAGGGCAGTTTGGTAATAGAATTTTAGTTAAAGTTGCAAAGAACAAGGTGGCTCCGCCATTTAAAACTGTTGAATTGGATCTGTTGTTTAATGAGGGAATTAGTCGAGAGCTTGATTTGTTAGATGCGGCATTGTATTACAAAATAGTAACACAAGCGGGTTCTTGGTTGGCTTTTGAAGGTGCTAATATTGCACAGGGGCGTGATCAAGCTTTAAAGCTATTTAAATCAGATCAAGATCTTGCAAATAAAATATATGCTAAGGTACGCGAAGCGTTAGCAAATAAAGCTCCAATGATAATCGCGGATGATAAAGAATAAAATTGAATTGTTTGCACTATAGTTATAATAAGGGTAGCTATAACATTGAAAGAAATTAAAAAAGAAATATTACCGTTGATGAATGAGCAGATCAGGGCAGCAACAATTCAATTAATTGACCATGAAGGGGTTAATGTTGGTACTGTTCCTCGAGCTCAAGCATTACGTATGGCTGAGGTGGCTGGATTAGATTTGGTGATGCTGTCAGAAGGTAAGGATGGAGTTCCTGTTGCCAAAATCATGGATCTTGGTAAGGCTCTATACGAAAAGAAGAAAAAGCAAGCCGAATCGAAAAAGCACCAAAAAGTTATTCAAGTTAAAGAAATTAAAATTCGTCCTAAAATTGGCGAGCATGATTATCAAACAAAGATTAATCAAGCAATACAATTTTTAAAAGATGATATGCGCTTGAAAATAACTTTGTTTTTCAAGGGTCGCGAAAATGTTTTAAAGGATACTCACGGGTTTGAATTATTTGAAAAAATAAATAAGAGCTTTGATGAGGCGGGTTTAACTAAAAACTTAGTGCAGGAAAAAGACTCTAAAATGGGTCAGTATTGGTCTAGAATTTATTATTTAAAAACTGGTAAATAGCAAGATAAGTGGGGAACAAAATGCCAAAAATGAAAACACGTTCAGCGGCAAAGAAAAGATTTAAAAAAGTTGGTGGCGCTAATGGCGTTAAGATTAAACGCTCAAAAGCATTTAGACGTCATTTACTGACTAAGAAAAATCGAAAGACTAAGCGTAATTTGCGCGGAGTTGCTTATGTAGGTGATTCTGATTTGCATCGCATTAAGGGATTATTACCTTATTAATTTATTGTTTATTTAATATTTGATTGACTTGTTAGTGGAGAACTTTATATGACAAGAGTAAAACGCGGTATAGTAACAAAAAAAAGACATAAACGTTTGTTAAAACAAACAAAGGGCTTTTGGGGAATGCGTGGCAACATTTTCAAAAATGCTTCTGATACATTATTAAGAGCAATGGCTTTTGCAACTAAGGGAAGAAAGCTTAAAAAGCGCGATATGCGTGCTCTATTTATTTCACGCATTGGTGCAGCGGCTCAACAAAATGGAATATCTTACAGCAAATTTATTCATGGGTTAGATGTTGCTAAAGTTCAATTAAATAGAAAAATGTTGAGTCAATTAGCTATTTTTGAACCTACTGCCTTTGCTGCGCTAGCTGAAATGGCAAAAGGATAATTCTTTCTTGACAATACTTATCGCCAATTATTAGACTAGCCTTGATTTGAAAAAGTATAGTTTTCTTATATGAAAAGGGGAGAGTTGTGGAAGTACTAAGAATTCTAGAAGAAAAAATAGCTTCTTTAGTTGCAGTTATCCAAGAGTTAAAGGCAAAAAATGAAGCTGTAAAGATTGAAGTTAGTCAGGCAAAAGTAGCGTATCAAGAATTAAAAGCAGAAAATGCTCTATTATTAGAAGAAAATGAGCAATTAAAAGCAAAATTGAATGTGATGGAAAGCTCTGTGCTTAAAGGAAATGAGCACATGGAGGAAACTAAAATAGTAGTTGACGATTTAATACGATCAATTGATGCATTAGTAGGAAACGAGCATCAACAATGATGAATACGATAAAGAATTATAAAGTGACTATTTTTGGCGATCAATATACGTTAGCTAGTGATGAATCGAATGAAGTTATTATTCAAGCCTCTAATGTGGTTGATTCACTGATGAAGGAAATAGCCCAACATTCAAAAATTTCAGATGCAAAAAAAATAGCTGTATTGGCAGCTTTACAAATTGCAAGTAAAGCTGTGATGCTTGAATCTGAAAGTGATGCGATTAAGCGTCACAAAGAAAAGCTCATTGATCGTATTAATCAAGAGCTTTTTTCTGTTTAGTGACTTCTTCTTTCTATCATTTTTTCAATTGGGATTAACAATCTCCAGTCTGTTTGTTATTGCAATTGAAGCTCAAGTATGCATAAAAACTTTGAGCTTCTTTTACGTTTCTTGTTAATATTCTGATCATTTTCTACAAATATATTTTTGTTTTTACTTATAACTAACTTGTGACTATAGTTAAAAAAATGGAAGGTCATTTGAGAGTTTAGGAATGTTAAAATTTTTGATTAGTGATTTTTTGAATGTAAAAAATAAGCGTAGGAATGTTAACGATGGAATTAAATATATTATTACTCGTGTTTGCTGGTGTAGGAATTGGAGCTGGCATTTTTTTGTTGCTCTTTGCAAAAAAGAAAATTGATAATGCTAAAGTTATGCTTGATGAAGCGCAAGAGAGATGGAAAAATACGAAACGTGATATTGAAAATGAGCGTCGAGAAGCTTTTTTAAAGATTAAAGATGAAATTTATAAAAAACGTAATGAATTTGATCTTGAGATGAAGCGTGATCGATTGGAGCTCGATAGATTGCAAGCGAAGCTTAATGCTAAATATGAGGGAATCGAAAAAAAAGAACAGCAGATTGATGAGTTAAAGCAAGAAGTGCAGCAAAAAGAACGCAATTTATCACGTATTGAAGATTCCTTGCGTGCCAATGAAACTAAATTAAAAAATGTATATAACGAGCTCCTTACTAAATTAGAACGATTAGCTACTATGTCCAGAGATGAAGCTAAACAAGCTTTATTTGATACGCTTGATGCTGAAGTAAAATTAGCAAATCAAAAATGGATTGCCAAAATTGAAGAAGAAGCTAAACAAGTTGCAAAAGATAAGGCGGTTAAAATTGTAGTTACTGCAATGCAGCGGTATACATCGGACCAAGTTGCAGCTCATTCATCGGGTGTTGTGCATTTGCCTAACGAAGAGATGAAGGGGCGTATTATTGGTAAAGAAGGCCGCAATATAAAATCGCTTGAAATGGCAACGGGGATGGAATTCGTTATAGGAGAAACCCCTGAAATTATCACCATTTCTGGTTTTAACCCTATTAGGCGTGAAGTTGCAAAACGTTCTCTTGAAAAATTGATAGCGGATGGCCGTATCAATCCAACTCGCATAGAAGAAACAGTTGCTCAATGTGAAAAAGAAATTGAAGAAATGATTCAAGAATACGGCAAAGATGCAATTTTAGAATTCAATTTGCAGGGTGTTCATCCTGAGATCGTCACTCTATTAGGCAAATTGCATTTTAGAACTAGCTATTCTCAAAACGTACTTGTTCATTGCAAAGAAGTTGGTGTTTTTGCTCGTATGATTGCGGAAGAATTGGGTCTTGATGGTGCAATGGCTTTACGCGCTGGCTTATTACATGATATTGGTAAGGCAGTAACGGCCGAAGTTGAAGGACCACATGCTATGATTGGCGGAGATATTGCCAAACGTTGTGGTGAAGATCCATTGATCGTTAATGCAATTGCAGCTCATCATGAAGAAATAATGTTTTCTTCTATTTATGCCCCTATCGTAGTTATTGCAGATACTATTTCAGCTTCACGTCCTGGAGCACGTCGTGAAACATTAACCGCATATATTAAACGACTAGAACAACTCGAAGAGATTGCTCATACGTATGATGGAGTAAAAAAGGCTTATGCGTTACAAGCTGGTCGTGAATTGCGCATCATAGTTGAGGAAGATAATTTGACTGATGATCAGGCAATTATATTAGCACAAAATATTGCTCGGCGAATTGAGCAAGAAATGAGCTTTCCAGGCCAAATAAAAGTAAATGTTATTCGTGAAAAACGTGCCATTGAATATGCAAGGTAAACAATGAGCATAAATACTGGATCCCCCATTTGTAAAAATGGGGGCAAATTAAGAGTATTATTAGTTGGTGATGTGGTCGGTACAGCTGGCCGAGCAATGTTTCAAAAACATATTCAAACTATTAAAAAAGCCCATAATATTGATGCCGTTATTGTTAATGGTGAAAACAGCAGCTCACAGGGGCGTGGTATAACATCGCGTATTGTGAAATTTTTTAAACATTGCGGAGCAGACGTTGTTACATCGGGAAATCACATTTGGCATGAGAGAGAAATTTATAATTATTTAGATGTTAATCAAGACTTGCTCAGGCCTGCTAATTTTCCTTCAGGAGTTCCCGGAGTTGGGGTGACTACATTCGTTTGTAATAATGTTACTATTGCAGTAATCAACTTACAAGGGCGTGTGTTTATGAAAGATCTTATAGATTGTCCATTTCGTGCAGCGGAATCTCTTTTGACCTATTTAAGGCATAAAACGAATATTATTTTTGTTGATTTTCATACAGAGACCACATCTGAAAAAATGGCCATGGGGCATGTATTGGATGGTAAAGTAAGTGGGGTGGTGGGGACTCATACTCATGTCCAAACGGCTGATGAGCGAATTCTGCCTGGCGGAACAGCTTTTATTACTGATCTTGGTATGGCAGGTTCTTTAAATGGCATGCTTGGCATGAAAAAGGAACCAATTATTGAGCATTTTTTCAAACAAATGCCGGTAAGATTTACAGAAGACACTACTCCTCCTTTTGTTCTCAGTGGAGCTTGGATTGAAGTTGATACTCAAACAGGACGAGCTCTTGCAATTGAAAGAGTCCGTGTTGTCGATGATCAAATCAATATCGAGGGAAATCAAGGATAGATATGTTTGAAATATTGGGCATGTATGCTTCATACTCGCTTCCTTTTGTTTTGAACAAAGGAGCATTGAGTTATGTGCAACCATTATTTTTAGCTAGCTCAAGGATGTTGATAGCGGGACCGTTATTGCTTTTATATGTTTATTTTTTTAAAAGAGCAGATTTTAAATTTTCACCAAAACATATACCACTCCTTTTTACAGGCATTATCGCCCAATCATATTTAGGCTATACGCTTTGTTTCTGGGCATTTCAGTTTCTTACGGCAAATAAAAATGCGTTGTTGTTTTCATTTACTCCATTTATCACATCAATAATTTGTTATATTTTTTATGGAGAAAAATTAACGACCAAAAAAATTATTGGTTTAATTATAGCATTTGCCGGATCACTGCCTCTTTTAATGAACCATCCGGGAAATGAAGATGCTGTTGGTGATTTGTTATTTATCTCATGGCCTGAAATTGTATGTTTTCTAGGTGTTATTGGTTTTGCGTATGGCTGGATTGTTTTTGGCGCATTGACAAAAGATTATCATTATTCTCCATGCATGATTAATGGTTTAAGTATGCTTATTGGTGGGGCAATGCTACTGGCAACATCTCCATTTATTGATTGTTGGAATCCATTACCCTATACACATCTTCCGATTTTTTTATCTTATACTATTGCTTTAGTTCTTATCAGTAATTTTCTTGCTTTTAATTGGTATGTTTCTTTGTTAAAAAAATATTCGGCAAGCACAATAGCTTTTTTTAGCTTTACAGAACCACTGTATGTGGCCGTGTATAGTTATCTATGGCTTGGTGAAGTTATTACTTGGCATTTCTTTGTTGCTTTTATAGCAATATTTATAGGTCTTTATCTGTTCTATCAAAAAGAATTATAATATTAAATATTAAACAATTCTCATTAATTTTTAACTGACTCTTATTTTTTCAATTAATTATCGTGTACTTTTATCGGGACATGACAAGTTTACATTTGTTATAAGAAGAGTGGTGATACATGTTTGATGTATTAGGGTTATATGCCTTTTATTCTTTAGAATTTACTTTTGGCAAAGCTGCATTACAATATATTCAACCATTATTTTTAATAAGTATGCGGATGCTGGTAAGTGGTCCATTATTGCTTGCTTACGTTTACTTTTTCAAACGAAAAGATTTTAGGATTGAGCGAATTCATTGGCCTCTCTTTGTACAAGCTATTATTTTTCAAATTTATCTTGGATATCTATTTGATTTTTGGTCATTACAATTTATGGATACAGGTAAAAACGTGCTCATTTTTACGCTCGCTCCTTTTATAACAGCTCTTATTGCTTACGTTTTATATTCAGAGAAGCTGAGTCGTCAAAAAATTATTGGTTTAAGCATCGGTTTTATCGGTGTTATGCCTGTCTTGTTAACAAAAACCACACAAGAATCTTCTTTTTTTCAAATTGGCTTGTTGTCATGGCCTGAAATAGTTGCAATTGCAGCAGTAGGGACCATTGCATATGGTTGGATTGTCGTTGGCAGATTAACCAAAGAGCACAATTATTCGCCACTTATGATTAATGGTATAAGTATGTTTATAGGGGGACTTTTAATATTGTGTAGCTCTCCATTTCTTGATTCATGGAATCCTCGTCCATTCACTGCCTATTGGCCTTTTTTTACTTACACAGTATTCCTTATTATTGTAAGTAATTTGATCACCTATAATTGGTACAGTTTATTGCTTTGTAAGTATACCGCTACTTTTATAGCATTTGTGAGTTTTACCGAACCGTTGTATGTAGCGCTTTATAGTTGGATCTGGCTTGGTGAAACAGTAACGTGGCACTTTTTTGTTTCTTTGGGTCTTATTATTCTTGGACTATATTTATTTTATAAAGAAGAATTAGGCAAAATATATGTGCGCAATGCATCCACTTCAATAAAAATCGGGTAGCAATGAAGAAAATAAATAATAAATTAGTAGATTTACCTTTTGGGTATTTACGTGGAACTATTAAACCAAAAAAACTTACTGGTTCATTTAAGGCCGATGTTATTGTTGTAGGTGGCGGAATGGCTGGTATTGCAGCAGCTCAAAGCTTTAATGACAAAGGATATTCCGTTGTTTTATTAGAAAGGTATTTTTGTGGGAGTGGGGCAACGGGAAAAAGTGGCGGATTTGTTACGCCTGATGGTGAGCTTGGATTAAGGCATCTTACCAATATATATGGTCATGACAGTGCATTAAAATTGTGGGAATTTGTAGCTTCTGGGGTAAAACATATACGAGCAAATATAAAAAAATATGGCTTTGATTGCGATTATCAAGATCATAACGCATTTATTGCGGCAAATTGCCTAGCTGGGCTCAAAGAGATAGAACAAGAACATGAAACTCGAAAAAAGTTTAATTACCATAGTGTTTTGTATGATGAATATACTTTGCCGCATATAATAGGTTCTTCGCAGTATTTTGGTGGAGTTCGTTATGATAATACGTTTGGGATCATACCTTATATGTATGTGCAAGGAATGAAAGATGTTTTAATAGAAAATGGAGTCGATGTGTATGAAGAAGTAACAGTAACTAAAATAAATCCGCATAGCGTTCGTGCACAAGATATAGAGATTTATGCAGATTATATAATTATCTGCGGCGATTATGATGCTGGGCGACTAAATGGTTTAGCTAATCAAACCTATCATGCACAAAATTTTGTAATGGTATCTTCTCCGTTAACTGATGCTCAAATACAGCAGATATTTCCACAAGATAATCTGATGGTATGGGACACTGATATTGTCTATCAATTTTATAGATTGATTCAAAACAATAGACTTTTATTGGGTGGTGGTAGCATACCTTCATTTTATGCTCCATATCAATACTATAATGACTCGCGAATGTATCGCAATATGCATAATAAACTTATCTCATATTGTAAGAAAAAATTTCCTTCAGTTATCCTTGATTTTAATTACATGTGGACAGGTCTTTTTGGTATTAGTAAAGATATGATGCCTATTGCAGGTTTTAATAGTCAGTCTCGATCAATTTATTATATTGCTTGTTCTGCTGGTTTAGCATGGGCTACCCGATTAGGTAGCTATAGTGCAGAATGTATTATGGATGGAAGGAATGATATGGATTCATTTTTTTTACCAACTCGTTCTTTTCCTATTGGGCCAGTGCTGCAGAAAATAATAGGAAAACCATTCTCTTTTGCTTTTTCCAATTTTATGGCTGTATACTGTAAAGCAAAAAAAACTTAATAAAATATGAAGAAAGAAGCTGCCAATAATGATATTAATATTTATGCATTTTGTTATTATTGTTAACATAATTTTATAGCAAAATGTAATAATGAGAAAAGTGAATATAGATGTTTGATGTATTAGCTCTCTATGCAATCAATTCGTTAGAGATCACCTTTGGAAAAGCGGCGTTGGAAATAGTGCAGCCATTATTTTTAGTGGGTGCGAGGATGACCATAGGCGGGTTATTGTTGCTATTGTATGTTTATTTTTTTAAACGTTCTCATTTCAAAATTAACCTAAAAGATTGGTCATTGTTTCTCCAAGTTATAATTTTTGCAGTCTATATAGGTTTTGTATTTGATTTTTGGGGAATGAAGCATATGACTTCTAGTAAAAATGCTTTAATTTTTACCATGAGTCCTTTTATAACGGCCATAATCGCTTATTTCATGCATATTGAAACTTTCACTTGGAAAAAAACTATTGGTTTGATTATTGGCTTTTGTGGTGCTCTACCAGTTTTGATAAATAACAAAACACAAGAAGCTGAATATATTAATCAAGGTTGGTTTATTTTGCCTGAGCTTGCTAGTTTGTGCGCAGTTGCTGCAATAGCATATGGATGGATTATGTTAGGAAAACTGAACAGAGAGAGAGGTTATATTTCACATATGATTAATGGAGTAACCATGTTTGCCGGTGGATTGTTAGCGCTATGCACCTCTTTTTTTGTCGACACATGGCATCCTGCACCATTTACTGCATTCTGGCCTTTTGTTGGTTATACGGCAATGCTTATCTTGGTGAGTAATATTATTGTATATAATTGGTATGTTACGTTATTACAAAAATATTCGGCTACCTTTATCTCCTTTGTGAGTTTTACCCAACCGTTGTATGTCTCTCTGTATAGTTGGATATGGTTAGGCGAAACAGTTACATGGAATTTCTTTGCATCGGTGTTTGTGGTTATTATTGGGTTATTCGTTTTTTACCAAGAAGAGTTGCATAAGAAATGTATCATTGAGTAGAATAGGAAGAAAGGGAAGAATAGTAAAAATGAGGGGTTAATAATGAATCATTTTAGGGAACATCTTTTGTTAATAGACGATACCT
>Ga0206920_1002_pt1 | contig 136567 bp, 72 predicted proteins | sample Alteio_BWOrgHeat_65_FD_152934 | JGI IMG/M metagenome (GOLD analysis project Ga0206920, IMG submission 152934) | Enriched cells from forest soil in Barre Woods Harvard Forest LTER site, Petersham, Massachusetts, United States -... | ecosystem: Environmental > Terrestrial > Soil > Temperate forest >...
AAATTGCCTTCCTCTTTCCAGTTTTTAGAACCGGATATCCGCGAACTGATTCTGGGCTCGGTGACGCGCGGTAAAGTGGATATCTTTTTAAAAGAGCTTTCGCCTGACCGGGTGAAGACCATCCAACTCAATGAGGCGATTATTGACGAGTATTTAAAAGTCGCCAAAAAGGCCGCGGCCAAGTTCAAACTGAAGGGCGAACTTTCCATTGAGAATTTGTTGAAGATGCCGGATGTTCTCAAAGTGGTTGAGGAAGAAAGACAAGAGCAGGATCAGAAGAAGGCGGCGATCGAAGCCGTGCAGGAAGCCCTCAAGGCTTTGGAAAAAATGCGCCAATCTGAGGGAGCCCGCCTGGGCAAAGACATGCTGGATAAAGCCAAGGATATTTCCCAGGTGGTTCAGCAGATACGCCAAAGACACAAATTGGTCGTGGCGGACAAGGTGAAACACTTCCGCGAGAAGATCGCGGAGTTCCTGCCCGAACCTTTAATTGATCAGATGCGTTTGGCGACCGAAGAAAGCGTGACCATTCAGCGTCATGATATTGCTGAAGAATTGACCCGCCTGGACAGTCATTTGGTGGCTCTTCAGGAAACCCTCAAGGATAAGGGAAGCGTGGGCCGTAAATTAGATTTCTTGATTCAAGAAATGAACCGTGAAGCGAATACGATTGGTTCTAAGTCCGCTGACGCCAAGATGGCTCAAAGTGTAGTGAGGTTGAAGGAGCTGTTAGAGCAGCTGCGGGAACAAATTCAGAATATCGAATAGGCTCATCTTGTCCACCGCGCGAAAAAACAAAAGAGGTTTATTGATTGTTTTGTCCTCTCCTTCGGGGGGCGGCAAGACCACGATCGCTCATGAGCTTTTACGTAAAGATAAAAATGTGGTCCGCTCTATTTCCTGCACGACCCGCAAGCCCCGCGCGGGAGAAAAGAATGGCAAAGACTATTTCTTCGTGACGGTCGCTAAGTTTAAAGCGATGGCGGCCAAGAAAAGCTTTTTGGAATGGGCGAAAGTGCACCAGAACTTTTACGGTACGCCGGGACATTGGGTCGAAAGCCAGCTCAATAAGGGGAAGGACGTTTTGTTCGTGATTGATGTTCAGGGCGGTAAAATCATTAAGCACAAAGTGGCGGACGCGCTTCTCGTTTTTATCCAACCGCCCAGTTTTAAGGTTTTGAAACAGCGTTTGTTGGGCCGTCAAAGCGAAGACGCGGAGGCTTTAAAGGTTCGGCTAAGCGACGCCCGGGGTGAGATCAAAGAGGGGAAACACTACGATTACCGGGTCATTAACGATCGTTTATCCCACGCGGTGGCGGAAGTTCGAAAAATTGTTAAAAACGAACGTAAAAGCCGTCTAAAAGCCCGCTTGAAGGGCGCAGTGAAGTAGGGTTTTCCTTACAAAAAATGGGGGTTCTTGAGTATAATCCACCTCCCGTTACAGAATTACCAATTTGAGGAGCGCAGTTCATGACTGAAGAGAAAAAAGTGCAGACGATGGAAAACATCCACAATAAATACATTTCGGTTTTGGCCGCCTCGAAACGCGCCCGCCAATTGTTGGACCGCGCCGAGAAACACAATTTGACCGTCGATACTGAAAAGGTCATCTTGCAGGCTTTGAATGAGTTTATGAGCGGCAAAGTGACTTATACCAATCAACCCGTTGTTGAGAAGAAGCGCAAAAGCAAAGACTAATGTTGTGAGCCGGTTTCAGCCGCCGCCCGGCGGCTGAAGTTGGTTAGTGACCCGCAGTGACCGAGTAAATTCCATGACCCAGCCTTCCCATAAACCCAGAGTGCTTTTAGGCATTACCGGCAGTGTGGCGGCTTATAAAGCGGTCGACCTGATTCAAAAATTAAAACCATTGGTTGAAGTGAAAGTGGTTTTAACTGATGCCGGTTCCAAGTTAGTCCCCCTCAAAGCCTTAGAAAAAGCATCCGGCTCTCCTGTTTGGACCAGTCTGTTTAAAGGCTCTACTCCCATCGCGCCGGGTACTCCCAGCGGCAGCCATCCTTTAGCTGTGGTTCCTCATATCGAATACGCAAAATCCGCCGACCTCGTTTTAATCGCGCCTACAACCGCTGACTTCTTAGCAAAACTATCTGTTGGTATGGCGGATGACCTGCTTTCAACCCTCTGTCTTTACGCCACTTGCCCCATTTGGGTAGCGCCCGCTATGAATGTCAAAATGTGGAATCATCCCGCGGTGGTTCAAAATGCCGCGACGCTTCGTTCCCGCGGAGTCCGTTTTTTAGGACCGGAGAGCGGGCATTTAGCCTGTGGGGAAGTGGGTGATGGACGATTCGCGGAGCCCTCCGAAATTGCCGGTCAGGTTCAAAGTTACTTTGAAAATTTTAATCGCTGGGCCGGTAAAAAGGTTTTAGTCACGGCCGGTCCCACGCAAGAACCTATCGATCCCGTTAGAGTCATCAGCAATCATTCCAGCGGCAAAATGGGCTACGCCCTGGCACAAGCCGCGTTAAACCGCGGGGCGGAAGTCGTTCTCGTGACCGGGCCGACCCGATTGACGCCGCCTGTGGGCGTGACCGTAGTGAAGGTTAAAACCGCGAGTGAAATGCACCGGCAGGTGATGAAGCATCTCCCGAAGATGAATGTGATGGTCATGGCGGCGGCGGTGGCCGATTACCGGGTGAAGTCCATATCTCCCATTAAAATCAAGAAATCGCAGGATGAGCTTTCCCTCAGGCTGGTTAAAAACAGCGATATACTGGGTGAGGTGTTGAAAAAAAGAAAACCAACTCAAAAGGTTGTCGGTTTTGCCGCTGAGACAGACCATTTGTGCGAAAACGCCTCAGCTAAATGGAAACGGAAACCGAGCGATCTATTGGTAGCCAATCAGGTGGGCGGCAAACAAAGCGCGTTTGAAAATGACCAAAATGAGCTTTTGGTATTTAGCCGTAAAAGGGCAAAACCGGTTGTTTTGAAAAAAGATTTCAAAAGCAAATTGGCGGAGAAAATTCTCGACTTGTTGGATGAATAAAATCAGGAATAATTTTATGACGTTTGGAAAAACCTTTTTTATTTTCGCCGTCTTGATGGCGTCGGTTCCGGCCTTTGCTGGTGTTTTGTCCCTTAAAGATAGGCCCGTCTTTGTTCCTGGCGAGGTTTTGGTCCGCTTTGAGGATGACGCGAAAGTCTCCGATCAGGAGAAGGTTTTCTCGTTGGGCGTTTCCAGGGTTGCGGTCATGGAACACGCTTATAAGGTGAAGTTCTCCGCGCAGAATGATGTGTTGAAAATGGTGGAATCGTTCAAAGGCTTGCCCGGTGTTCGTTACGCCCAACCCAATTACAAATATTACGCTTTAGGTTCCTGTCCGGCGCCCTCGGCGGCGACCGACCAGTATTTCACCACGCCTTACAATTGGCCCTTTACCAAAATTCAGGCTCAGCAGGCCTGGGCCTTAACCACTTGGCCTAATTGTAGTCCTGGTTTTGGCGTGACCGTCGCGGTTTTAGATACGGGAATTTCGCGTAAAAATCCGGATCTCGAAAAGGTGCCCATGATTGGTTATAACGCCATTTGCGCGGTGGACGAACAGGACCCGTCTTGTGGAAGCTGCTCTCCTACGGTGACCGAAAGCCTAGGTGTTACTACGACGACGGACGATTTTGGGCATGGCACCTGGGTATCTGGCATTATCGCTGGTACTTGGAACGCGGGCGCGGTGACCACCGAATCGGGCTGCGTGGTGGGAACGACCACCGGTATGGCGGGCTTGGCCGGTGGTGCGGTGATTATGCCCATTAAAGTTTTGGACTGTACGGGAAGCGGATCGGGTGACGCGATTATCGCCGGCATCAATTTCGCGGTGGCTCATGGGGCCAAAGTGTTAAGCATGTCTCTGGGAGGATCGGCGGATTCGCTGGAACAGGAAGCGATTGATTCGGCTTTGGCGGCGGGTTGTGTGGTGGTGGCGGCGGCCGGAAATGAATCGAACTTACCCACCAGTCTGGCCCAATTGGATTATCCGGCGGGTTATCCGGGGGTCATCGCGGTGGGCGCGTCTGATCAGAATGACAATGTGGCTTTTTACTCCAATGGCGGGGAAGGCCTTAACGGAAAACTTTTGGATTTGGTGGCTCCTGGCGGTGGTAACGCGCCTCTCACTTCTTTAAGTTTCGCGGCCAACGCGGCTCAATGTCTTTTCAGCGCTTTTGTGTGCCCTTTGCCCAGCGGCGGCTCGTCGGACGGCGGTTTTATGGTTTTTGGAACTGACAGCAATTACGGTTTAGCCTCAGGCACTTCGGGCGCGACTCCTTTTGTTTCCGCGGCGGCGGCGCTGCTTCTTTCGATGAACCCTTCCTGGACCAATACCCAGGTTACCCAACAGCTGATTAACAATACGGATAGTTTGGATGGTAATACAGGCTGGAATGCCCAATCGGGTTATGGGCGTTTAAATATTTATAAAGCCTTATCTAATTCTTTGGGCACGGGACAGGTGACGACTTATACCAAGACCTTTAACAGTCCTAACCCCTTCTTTGTGGATGTGGACCTCTACACGAATATTACTCTGGTGATAAATCAGCCTCAGGCGGTTCAATTAACCATATACGACACATCAGGCGAGGTGGTTTTGAACAAGAGCTACTCGGCGGGACAACTGAACAGCAACACCAACAATCCCCAGTACAAGTCTTACTATCTCACCTGGGATGGCAAAAACGGCAATGGCCAAAAGGTAAAGACGGGGATTTATTTTTATACCGTGAATATAGGCGGTCAAGTTTCCCACAACAAAATCGCAGTCATTCAAGGGCCTAAATAATGAACGCGAAAAGAACAGCGTTCTTACTGATGCTGGTGGTTTTTTCGTGGAGTGCTGCCCGCGCGGATCAGCAGGGCGGACAGAGGCCGGCGGCTTATTTATCCATGGGTGTGGGTGGGATGCAGGAAGCGATGGGCGGCGCGGCGGTGGGTGTGCGTAACGATGTGGCCTGCGGTTTCTGGAATCCGGCGGGATTAACCGCTCTGAGAGGGTTCCAAGTAGAAGACCAATACACCCTCCTGTCATTGAACCAGCAATTGAACTATTTGGGATTGGCTAATAATTTCCGGGATAAATTTTTTTACGGCGTCTCATGGATTTATTACAGCGCGGGTAATGATATTGAGGCTAGGACGGGCCCGTCTTTAAATCCAGACAGTATTTTCTCTGATTCGGAAATGACTTTTATCGCGTCCATGGCTTTTCGGCTGGATCCCCGGTGGGCCTTGGGACTTAACTTTAAGGCGCTCACCCAAAGTATTGGAACCTTCTCGTCGGCCTTTGGTTTTGGGGAGGACATAGGGCTTCAATACCGCCTGAGCCGGGATACCACCCTGGGTTTTGTGATTCAGGATATTTATACGAGCCTGACTTACAATTCACCTACCGCCGCCAGCTCCACCGATCCCGAGCAAATTGTTCCGACGACATTTAAGGTGGGTGTGGCGCATCATCAGGAAAATTGGAATTTGAAGGCGGCTGGTGATTTGGATTGGAGCCAGGATTTGGGGTTTGAACCGCACCTGGGATTGGAATGGCGGCCCGTGTCCGCGATCGCTCTTCGGGGCGGTGTTTGGGCGGAAAACATTTTGGCCGGCGCGGCCGGCGGATCGCTTTTGGTTTACTTTACAACGGGGGTAGCGGTCCTGGTTCCGGTTGAAAATAATTTGATCGAGTTTGATTATTCCATGCTGGAAGACCGCATCAATCCAGGAGCCCTCATCAATCAGATTGCCATTACGGGGAAGTTCTTATGAGCGCACCCAAAACATCCGCGTGGAATTCCACATTGAAACTCTACCGCAAGTTGGGAATCCGTTACGTTTCCATGGAACAGACAGCGTCTGTTCAAGCCGCTCCTGTGGTAGAAGAGGCTGTGGCTGAACCAGTTCAGAAAGTTTCGGAGCCATCTGCTCCTGCCATAGAAATAGTGCCACAGCAGGCGCCTGTTAAGACCCCGTGGCTTACGGCCCAGGCGGACACTATCGAGGCGATGGAATTAACGGCTTTTGATCAGGATATCTGCGGCTGTCAAAAATGTCCCTTGGGCGCTACCCGCAAGAATTTTGTGTTTGGCAGCGGCAATCCACAGGCGAAAGTTTTGTTTATCGGGGAAGCGCCGGGCGCGGATGAGGATGAACAGGGACTGCCTTTTGTGGGACGGGCGGGCCAGCTTTTAACCAAAATTATTGAATCGACGCAGACCTGGAAAAGGCCGGATGTGTTCATCTGTAATGTGCTCAAGTGTCGCCCTCCTGGAAACCGGACGCCCCAACCCGAAGAGGTGGAGCAATGCCGGCCCTATCTGGAAGAGCAAATTCAGATTATTAAGCCCAAACTCATTATCGCGCTGGGCGCCAGCGCCGCTCAGGCGGTTTTAAAGACAACCGAGTCGGTTGGGAAACTGCGGAACCAGTGGCATAACTACAACGGCATTCCCTTGCGGGTGACCTATCATCCGGCGGCTCTCCTGCGTTTTGAGGGCTACAAGAAAGACGTGTGGCAAGACATGAAAGAAGCCACGGCCAAGTTCAAGGAACTGGAAGGCTTAACTTAGCTTTTTGGCTTATTTCCCCTCGGCTTTTTTCCTGAGAATCTTAAATCTTGTTATAATTCTGGCGAATTTATCTCTTTAATCAGGATATAAAGCCATTTCATGAAACTCAGCGCCCTACTCAATCCCGCGAATTGGTTCTTTCCTGAGTCCCGCCGGTATCAGCTTGAAGTTTTGGCTGATGAAAATGAAATTCAAAAAATTAAAGATTTTGCCCAGGCCATTTGCGTCTCGGCGAACTACGCTTCGGCCGATTGCAACGTTGTCAAATTGGTTCTGGAAGAAGTCTGCGTCAACATTATCCGCCACGCTTATCTAAGCCACTCTGAGGGAAAAATCCAGATCGAGATCAGTGTGGGATGGCCCGGGTTAAAAATTAAGGTGACGGATCAGGGACAGTCGTTTGATTTTGACGGGGTTAAAGACCCGGACCTTCAGCATTACGTCGATATTGGCAAACGGGGCGGGTTGGGTATTTGGTTTATCCGTAAAATGATGACCCGTGTCCGCTATCGGGCTTACGCGGGATACAACGAATGGAATTTATTTTACCGGCCCGCGGGATCTTCGTTATCGGTATCGTCCACTAGACCGGGTTTTGACAATCTTTCGCTGGAATTTATTTTGTCTTCATTTGTGCTTTTTTCATTTTTAATCTTTTTGGTTTATGTTCTTTGCTGTTTGGTGGTGGTGCCGGTAGTGGGCATGGAGAACTCAATCGCTCACCGCATTCAAGAAGGCTCCCGCACTAATTTAGGCCGGGGAATTCTGCTGGTTTACGTCATGGGGTTGGTCGGTTTTTATCTTATTTTCAACAAATTATTTAAACCTTTCCGCGAAGACGCGAAACGTATGGCTGCGTTTAAACCGGCTAAAACCGGTACGGCGCCCGCGCGCAATCAGGGTGAGTATGAAAGATTGCTGGGCCTCATTAACGAACTGGAAGAAAAACTTCACGAGAATGAGAGAAAACTAGAAGACCAGGCCCGGCTTCAGCTGGAGCTGAGGATTACGGAGAGCACCCGGCAAGAAGAATTGCGTTCTTTTGAGAACACCCGGAATCTTGAGGCTCAGACGGTTCAAGAGGCTCAGTTGAAAGTTGAAACCGCGCAACGAGAAGCCGCCCGGGTGATTGAGGAGGCGCAAAGTAAAGCCTCTAAAGAAGTTGAGGAGCTTCATATTTTGACCGAACGGGCCGCGGATAGAACCCAGCAGGAAATAGACCACCTTAACCAAGTCAGAAATGAATTAGATGAACAACTTCAGGAAGCCAGAAAGAAAATAGCCGAGCAGGAAAACATACAAGCCGGTATGCAAAAAGAAGTGAAGGTGGCCCAGCAGATTCAACACGCGCTTTTGCCGAAAGAGTTTCCTCAAATTGAAGGGTTCCAAATCGGAGCTTCTTACCGGGCAGCCCAGGAAGTGGGCGGGGATTATTACGATTTTATCTGGGTGAATCCTACGACGCTGGGTATTGCGGTCGGCGATGTGGCGGGCAAGGGCGTCCCTGGCTCCATGGTCATGGCGATGATTCGAACCGCGATGAGGCTGGAAGCCCGCAATAACAAATCGCCCTCGAATGTTTTACTTAAAGTTCATCAACACGTAAACGGCGACATGAAGCGGGGAATGTTCGCTACTATGTTTTATATTGTTCTCGATTCGATTAACCGCTCCATCAGTTTCGCCAGTGCGGGACACAATCCCATGATTCTTTACCGCAAATCGACCGATGAAGTTTACTTTTTGAAGCCCAAGGGATTCCCTTTGGGGATAGATCTGCCGGATGAAAACCTTTTCGCGAAAACATTAGCCCTTCAGAAATTGAGCCTCCAAAAAGATGATGTGCTGGTGATTTATACCGACGGTGTGACGGAGGCGATGAACAAGGCCAAGGAGCAATTTGGCGAGACCCGATTGATTCAATCCATTCGCGACAACGCGCACCGCACTCCGGAAGAATTAGTACAAAAGCTTGAGCAGGACATTGCTGATTTTATCGCTGGCGCGGAACAGAGCGACGATGTGACCATTGTGGCCATTAAGGAAAACCTGCAGGCTGAGGATGTGATTTATAAGTTCCGAAAAGATCTTTTGAACCTCGTGGACAATGATGGGCTGTCTATCGCGGAAGCCTGCCGAAGAATGAATGTCTCTACTCAGACCTATTACCATTACAAAGCGATTTACGCGAAGAAAGGTAAGGCTGGGCTGAAGCCTGTTCTTCCTAAAAAGCGGGCCGTTGTGAAAGAACTGTCGGTCGATCAGAAGAACGCGGTTTTGTCCGTGGTGAAGTTGAAGCCTGAATTGGGCCCCGCGGCTATTGTGGACCGCCTCAAAAAGGACCCGCGGATGCCGCTGAAGCTCAATACCAAGGTGGTTACGGAGTTTTTATCCCGTAAAGGGCTGAGCGAGGCTAAAGAAAGGAAAGTCTTCGCGGCTAACGAGATTGACACAATCTGAAGGCCCCGAGATAATGCATCAGCTTACTTTTTGATCTCTATTGGCTGAACCCATTTCGAGTTCGAAAGCTTTAAACAACATGGAACCCATTACCTTTAAATCTCTCATTGAAATTGAGGGAAAACACTTCATCCTCGAAACTTCTTCCATGCCGGGCCGTCCCCGGTACTCTTACTACATTCAGCTTGATGGCCGCATTATTTCCCAAAAAGAATCAGATTTCCCTGAAGGTTTAAATGACGAGGGAATGAAGCAGTATTTGCAAAATGGCCACAAGGCCCGGGCGGTCGAATTAGAGTCGATTTTCCGTTTGAACCGTAAAATTGACGAGAAGGCTACACCGGACACCTGTTGGAAAATGGGCGTCATTTTTCTTTCCAATGGTTTTTACGAAGACGCTAAAAACAGATTTTTAAAAGCAATGGAGCTGGATGGGGTTCATTTGCAGGCCTCGAAGTGCTACGGAATCACCCTGATGCTCTTGGGGGATTTGGAAGGCGCTATCGCCGCTTTGAACCGGGCTAAAGATATCGGTCCCTCGTTCGCGGACATTTATTACCATTTGGGCAACTCTTACTTATTCAATAAAGATCTCGACCAATCGGTTCAATGCTATCTCCAGGCTTTACAAATTAATCCCCGCTATGCGGACGCCAGACTGCGTTTGGGAACGGCTTGTGTCGGCTACCTTCTGCAGTCCGGCAGCCAGTTGAATGACGCCAAATCCCAGGAACTGGCCGAACGCGCCCGCAAAGAGGCGGAAACGGCGGCTTCTCTGAATCCTAAGGTCCGCAACCGGTCATTTATCCTGGCGATTGATTATTTGAAATCAAAAAAATACCAACAGGCTTACCAGGCTTTTCTGGATGTTCGGCCCAAATATGTTCCCCGGACGGGCGATGAAATTGTTTTTTACTTTAACTTAACGCTGCTTTACGGCAATGAGGGCATTGATTTGCTGATGACGGAACAATATGTCGAAAAATTGGGCAAGGTCATCGAAGAATATCCGCAATACGCGGATTTGCATCATCATTTGGGAGTGGCTTTTTTAATTAAGTCCCGTTTTGATGTGACAAGATCTTTAAAGGAATTTCAAAAAGCCCTGGAAATTAACCCGCAGTATAAAAAGGCCATTGTTCATTCAGCGGATGTGGAAGACTTGAACAAGAGGGTTTTGGCGGTCTTAAAGAAAACCATCATTTCGGCGGTTAACGGCTAACGATTGACCGTTAGGCGTTTCCGTTTTCCCCTAAATAAAAGTTTTGCTCTAAAAATTTAGATTTTTCAGGGGTAACGTCCTCGAACAAAACGCCGTAAGCGAAGCGGCCCATGGATTTCATCGGATTTTTATGAACCCAAACAATCTTTCCGTTATAAATGATAGTGGGGTTAGCTTCTAAAGAGGGAAGCTCTAAACTGACTTTGTCACCAATTTCCATGGTTTGATTTGAGTAAATCTGCGAGCCAGATAAGCTGATGTTCATCAAGTGAACGCCAAAGTCCGATTCTTGAGAAACTTTTGAAGAACTGACGCGGCCTTTAATCGGTCTAACGACTAAAACGCGGCGATGTTTTCGTTTTTCGATGCCGCTGTGGTTGGGATGTACTTTGGCCATGTTGCGAAGCTCCCTTGTGTCGATTCAGGTTTTAAGAGCTTTAGAATAGCATTGGCTTCAATTTGTGAAAATGAAATTTCCTACTACTTAAAACGCTTAGTAAAACGTCAATAATATGACTTATTTAGTTCATGTTCATAAAGGGTTAACCAGATGAGCGATCAAATCAGAGTTAGATTCGCCCCCAGCCCCACGGGCTTTTTGCACGTCGGCGGCGCTAGAACCGCTTTGTTTAACTGGCTTTTTGCCCGTCATTCGGGCGGGAAGTTTATTCTTCGTATTGAGGATACGGATCGTGAAAGATCGAAACCGGAATACGAAGAAGCCATTCTTCGAGACATGCGTTGGTTGGGATTGGATTGGGACGAGGGGCCCTTGGTGGGCGGTGATAAGGCACCTTATTTTCAAACACAAAGAGCTTCGATCTATTCGCAACAGATGGAAAAGCTTTTGTCGCAGGGTAATGCTTACCACTGTTTTTGCACAACTGAAGAATTGAACGCGGATAGGGAAGCGCAGGTCGCTGCGGGTAAAATTTACCGTTATTCAGGTAAATGCGCCCGATTAAACCCGGATGAAGTCCGTTGGAAAATTGAAAAAGGCGAGGCCTTCGCCATTCGTTTGAGGGTGCAGGAAGGCACCACTACCTTTAGTGATATTGTTCGGGGTCAGGTAACGGTCAATCACCATGAAATTGATGATTTGGTTTTGGTCAGGCGCGGCGGTGAACCCACTTATAACTTTGTGGCCGTAGTGGATGACGCGCTGATGGAAATTTCCCATGTGATTCGGGGCGACGATCATTTGCCCAACACGCCCAAACAGATTCTGATCTACAAAGCGTTAGGATTTAAAATTCCTCAATTCGCCCACATTCCCCTGATTCTGGGTGAGGATCGGACGCCACTTTCTAAACGGCATGGCGCCAGTTCGGTGAGTGAATTTACCCGGCAAGGTTATTTACCCGAGACGATGATGAACTATTTGGCTCTGTTGGGCTGGTCCTTCGACGGCAAAACCGAAATATTCAGTAAGGACGACCTGATCAAACGTTTCAGCTTGGACCGCATTGTGAAAAGCGCCGCGGCGTTTGATTACGAAAAACTACAGTGGTTGAACGGACATTATCTTCGTTTGTTGGATGACGAGAAAATGTTTCAACTCTGCCGTGACTATCTTTTGGAAAATAAAATCATCTCGATTGACCGTGTTAAAAACGACGAAGCCTATTTGCGGCGGGTCATTGTACTGGTGCGCGGTAATTTAAAGCTGATTTCCCAGGTGGGCGAACAGGTCGTTTATATTTTGAATGATACTTATCCCTTTGATTCTGCGGCTTTGGCAAAGTTCAAGGTCCGGGAAAATGCCGTGATTTTTGAAAAGGTCATCGAAGTATTGAAAGAGGCGGATTCTTTAACGGCCGCGCCTTTGGAAGAAAAGTTTCGAAACGCCGCAACCCAACTGGGGAAAAAATTCGGCGAATTGGTTCATCCCATGCGTTTGGCTATCACAGGCCGAACCAGCAGCCCTAATTTGTTTGAGATTATGGAAATTCTAGGTAAAGAGCGCTGTTTGGATCGTTTTCAGGGTTTCTTGAAGCTGATTTTAAAGGGATGAGGATGAGAACTCGCGGTGGTTCTCGTTATAATAAGCCGACTTAAACCACTCGAAGCCGCCAGCCGAAAGGGGCCGATCATGACGAACATTATTGATTTTTTGTTTCAACGGGGAGAACAAAGGGGCCATTTACGCCCGGTGAACCGAAATGATTGGGCCCAAATTGTAGGTTGGTGGAATGACCCGGAAGTCCGCCACTTATATGACGTGCATTTTGTGAACCAAACCTTTTCGGACGCTGAAAAGTGGTTTCGAAAAACTGAAACAGGGGAAGAAGACCGCGAACCCCGTTCCTTCATGATCGAGGTAGAGGTCAACGGCAAGTGGGTGCCCGTGGGAACCGCCGAACTTTACAGTGAAAGACCTTCTCATAAGACAGTCGAGTTTGGCTTTATGATCGGAGACAAAAACTGGTGGGGAAAAGGTATTGGAACCGAGACCGCTAAAAAGATGGTCGAATACGGATTTACGCTGGGTTATCACCGGATTGGGGCTGTTTCAGCCGCTTATAACGTCCGCTCCATGAATGCCCTTCAAAAGGCCGGATTCCAAATTGAGGGTATCCGAAAAAGCTATGTGTTTCGCGATGGTCAATATCATGACCAGACCTTTATGTCGGTGGTAAAGGAAGTTTAAGCGGTTTACCCGCCATTTAGGGCTTTTGACTCAGCTGAAAACTTGTTAAAATCCGCCCTCTTCAAAACCATTGGGAGATCGTCTAATGGTAGGACAGCAGATTCTGGATCTGCTTATCTAGGTTCGAGTCCTAGTCTCCCAGCCATTTTTATTATTTTTGATTAAATGACTTACCGGTCGATTTTTAGAGACAATAAATTTTCATCTGGATTATCCGTGAAGCCCAATCTTTCCTCAGAGAGAACGGGCTCATTTTTTTGATTGGGCGGATTTTAATTCGTCGTGTCAAAAAAATGCTATTCACGCATTGTCCGCTAAAAAAACTCCGAGTATTTTTCTAAAGCTGTGGGAAAATGTTTACCACTGAGGTGAACGCTATGGCTACATCCCGCATCAACCGCCTTCAGAAGCTGCAACTTCAAAAGAAGGAACTCCAACAAGAAGTTCTCATGTACCGCAATGTGATGGAAAGCATGCGCCGCCATCAGGCTTTTGAGGATATTCTTAAATTCATCATCGATAACGTTACCAAAGGGCTTGGCTTTGACCGGGCTGGTATTTTTTTGGTGAATGAACAAGGCGACTTTATCGAACAAGTCATGGGTATTGATCCCACTGGCGAATATGAAGTTTCAGGCGTCAAATTTCCCTGCAATCCGCTCGAAGGCACCCATTGGTTTTCGGATTTAGTGCACGGTCATGTGCAGTGGGGATTGAGTAATAACATTAAGAAAAAAGTCAGCAAAGAAGTTTATGAAAGAGATTTTCTGGGCAAGGTGATTTGCGCGGCTCAGGTACCCATTAAAGTTGATGCTGACAAGACGATCGGCGTCTTAGCGGTCGATAACCTTTTCACAAAAAGAAATCTTAAAAAGTCTGATCTTCAAGCCCTTCTCAATTTTGCCACTCAGGCGGGATTGGCGATTGAGTCTTTCCGTCTGCATGAAAAGGTGACGGCTCTAACTATTACGGATCCGCTGACGGGGGTTTATAACCGGCGCTATTTTGACCATGCGCTGGACTTTGAGTTTAAACGGGCTACCCGCTATGTACGTCCCCTGGGTCTTCTTTACGCGGACCTGGACCATTTCAAATCAATCAATGACAAATGGGGTCATGCCACCGGCGATGAGGTTCTTAAAAAAATCGCGGTGACCTTAAGATCGGGTTTGAGAAATATTGATATCGTGACGCGAATCGGCGGAGAAGAGTTTGCAATGATCCTTCCAGACACGGCCTGCGAAAAAGCCCGCATGGTGGCGGAGCGGCTGGTGCGCGATGTGGAGAAGGCTCACGAATCTATCCTGGGCCGGCCGATCACCATCAGTGTGGGGATGGCCTGTTTTCCTGAAACGACTAAAGATTCTGAGGGGCTCAAGTTGTTGGCGGATAGGAGCCTTTATTCCGCCAAGGAGAATGGCCGTAACCGCGTTGGCGATCTGATTGTTTCCCATAATTAAATTCTCTAATATTTTGTTTAGTTTTGGGTTACTCTCCGCGAAAACCATGAGATTTCTTGTGCTCGAGCCAATGACACTTATCTGTCATTCGTATAAAAATAACGCCTAACTTATGTAAAAAATCAAAATTGGTCATAGTTGCTTTTGCGCTCCGATATAATTCTTTAAGTTTTCCACGCCCACGAAATTTCTACGTCATCGCTATGTCTTGTCATGAAAACGGTTTCAGGAAATTCAAACGATTGAAGGTTTTTTTGAAGCAATTGAGATTTAAAACAATCGTCTTTGTTTTAACGGTTTTGTCCGCCTGGGGATTGCTGAGCCAGCAACCCCTCCGCGCTCAAACCTGTACGCCTGTGTCCGCTTCATTATTGGGGTCGGCGGATGACCAACTGAACATTTGGATCAATGGTTCTGGCCCTTATGGTCCGGTTAATTACATTACGGCCGGCACGGGTTCCATTCCGCCGATCGCGATTCCGCCGGGAGTTTTCAACACATCCGGTCCCAATTTAATTGCCGCTCTCAATCAGGATTTAACCGCTAGCGTGGTGGAAAGTTCGTGGGTCATTGACGTGACTTGCAGCAGCGGCCAGCATGCCTATTTCAGTAATACCGACGCTAGTTTGAAAATGTATGTGTCGGCTTGTTCGGGCGGCGCATCGCCCGCGCCGCCTAACGATAGCGGCGGCAATCCCTGGTACTCACCCAGCTATACCCTGGCCCCGACTTATTTTACGGGAACGCCGGTGGTGGTAACGGCGCAGGCCGCGCCGGTGTGGCTGCAGCCCATGTTTAATCCTCAAACTGGCGCGGTTCAGCCATGGATTGGAATGAATAACACTGCGGTCGATAGTTATGGCGGCTGTACGGGTTTGTATTACCGGGAATCGGTCACGCTCAATCCTGTGGTTTACACTCCGCCTACTTTTAACATCACCAAAAGCGCGAACCCGACGACCATCGCGAAAAGCTACAGCGCGGGGGCGATTACTTACAAACTGGTGGTTTGCAACAGCGGCGCGCCGGTGAATACGCCGGTGACTATTTTTGATACTCCCCAATACAACATCGGAGAATATTACGGCGGACCCACTTATAACTTTTCTCCGCCCACACAGATTTTCTACAATGCTGGCGCGGGCGAAGAAAGCAGTCCTTCTGAGTTTATTTTCCCCAACGGGTTTGTGGGCGGGGGCGGCTGTGTGACTATCACCTATACGATGGACATGGGCGATACGATGGACGCGTCTTTAACTATCTGCAGTTTGGTCAATCAGGCCAGCGTTACTTATGGCGGCGTGGCCGCGGTGGGCACGGCCGCGGTAGGGATTACTGGATGCAGTGTGGCCACTACGCCGACTAATACCTACACCAATACGGCTACAAAGACGCAGACTCCTACCCCTACTTTCACCAACACCTTCACTAAAACCGACACGGCTACTTTTAGCAGTACTTTTACGAATACTTTTACGCCGACCATTAGCAACACCTTTACCAGTACTGCCACCAAAACGGATACGGGCACCTACACGAATACTTTTACGAATACCTTCACGCCGACGATTACCAATACCTATACCAGCACCGTCACCAAAACGTTTACGCCAACCTTTACCAATACTTTTACCTTGACTTATACGAACACCTTTGTGAATACGCCGACCTTTACGAACACTTTCACCAATACGGATACGCGCACTGTTACCAACACGCCTACCTTTTCGCCGACGCCCACTAACACCTTTACCAGCACCGCGACCTTTACTTACACCAATACTTTTATGAATTCGCCGACCTTTACCAATACCTTTACCAGCACGCCAACGGCTACTTACACCAATACCTTTATGAACTCGCCGACTTTTACTGATACGTTTACTGCGACAGACACCTACACCCCTACTTTGACTTACACAGACAGCCCCACCTACACGCCGACGCTCACCTATACCGACACCTTTGTAAATAGCCCGACGGTGACCAATACATTCACTAACACTAATACCTTGGTGAATACCGCGACCTTTACGGATACGCCCACCAATACCAACAGCTTTACGCCGACTTCTACTTATACCTACAGTTCTACCCCGACCCTTACTTTCACCAATACACTGGTAAATACCGCTACCTTTACCAGTACGCCCACCTCGACGCCGACGAATACCTTTACCGCTACTTATACGCCGACCAGCTATGTGGCCATGGGTAAAAGGGTGAGTGAGAATCAGGTTCACTCCGGCGATGTCATTACTTATTCGATTGGCGTGACGGTGGCGGGGAATAACCTGGTGGGTGGAATTGTGACGGATACCTTGCCGGCGAATATGAACTTTGTTTCATTTGGAACGGTTCCGGCCGGAGCCTCAGCTTTGTACATTTCGTCCAGTAATCAACTGCAATGGACACTGGCTTCGCCGCTTTCGCCCGGTATTTATACTTTGACCTACCAGACCAAAGTCGCGGATTTCGCGCCAGCTAATGTTCCCCTCACTAATTTCGCCCAATTGAATTACTCGGGCGCCGCGCCGCTGACTTCCAGCGTGCCGGTGACCGCGATTGGCAACTTCACGGTCAAAGTGAATGTTTATAACAGCGCCGGTGAAGTGGTGAGATCCATCAAAGTGGAAGCTTTTACGGAGCCCATCAGCAACATCACTTTATCGACCACGAATATGATTACTACTTTGTCAGGCCCGGGAAGCACCATTAACATTTTGTATAACGGGTTTGTGATCGGAACCTGGGATGGAACGAACAATTCGGGTGCGCCGGTGGCCAATGGCGAGTATCAGGTAAAAATTGATAACGTCGATTCATCGGGAACCGTGACCAGTGTTTCGCAGGCCGCGATGGTCAACCGCAGTCTCTCGAAAGTGGAAGTTGATATCTTTAATGAGGCGGGCGAAGTAGTTCGCAAACTCTACAACGTGGTGGCCAACGCTACTAATTCCAGCATGACCAATGTGAGCTTGAGCACAACGGTGATTAAACCCAGCTTGTCCGCACCCGCATCGGTCTCCTCGGGTTCGATTAACTACGTCAAAATTATGGTGGAAGACTCGGCTTCGCCGGTCACCCTGGTTTGGGATGGCTCGGGCGATAGCGGTGCGCTGGTCTCGCCCGGTGAATATCAGGTGCAGGTGCATTGGACCGATGGCAACGGCGGCACATCGGATGTGACTCGAACCATTATGGTTCTGCCCAGCGCGGGGGTGAGCGGTATCGCTATGGCGCGGCCCAATGTGCTAAATCCAGCCAAGGGTATGGTGACCACTTTTGACGCTTCTGGTGTTTCAAACGCCAGCAGCCTTAAAATCAGAATTTATACAACGACCGGCGAGTTGGTGCGAACCATTACATCCGCGTCTACTCAAGTACCGTGGGATGCCTCCGGTGTGGCCAGCGGCATTTATATCGCGAATATCGAGATCGATAACGCTTCCGGCGGCATGATAAACCGGCAATTTTTAAAGGTTTTAGTCGCGCATTAACTAAGTTTTTCTATGACCTAAAAACTCGTTTTTCCCCGCAATTGGTAGTAAAATTCCCGACCTAATTAAAAGACTAGATGTGAGATAATTCACGCTAATCGTTTTACCTCATCAAACAGGTGCGTTTTTTGAACTTGCGGGCCATTTTAAAATTTATATTTGTCATGGTGTTATTCGCGCCCGGTTTGGCCAAGGCCAATGTGGGCATTGGAAAACCCAACACCGCTGGCAGCACCGCCTTGGTCATTTGGAACAGTGACGGTGGCTGGGACGCTGAAATCGCCAGTACGGGCAGCGACAGCTTAATCAACCTATTAACCAGCGCGGGCGCCTTTACGGCGGGCGCTGGGTTTAACTTTACGGTCACTACCTTACAGGTTGCCCCTGGATATAACGGCGCAGCCAGCTGGGCCACCGCCGCCAGCGCGATTCAGGCGGCTATCACGGGTGGTACCGTTCAGCCTTTAGTCAACGCTTCGGGCAATCCTACCTACTGCATTATTTTTGATATGCGTTTCTTACAAACTAATAATCCGCCGACGGCCCATCCGGGCCAAATTGGGGGGGATACGATCACGTCGGGGGATATCGCTTTGTATCAGGCTTACCTCGCCGCGGGCGGAAGTCTTTTTATCATGGGGGACAATTATTGGGGCGGGGCTGAAAACGGTTTTATTACCCGTGAAGAAAATATGTATCAAATGATCAACGCGGTAGCCGCGACGGGCATCGGCCCCAACTCTGATAATATTCTTTCGCCAGGCAACGCGGTTGACCCGGCCAACGCGGTGGCAGGCGCCCCCTACTCTCTGGACACCAATTACAACAACGTAACAGCTTTGTCGATGACGGGGGATTTTGTGGGCCCGATAGACAATTCGGCCGGTGGGTTAGGTACGGGAAAACCCTGGGTGGTCATGACCAGTGATAACAATCCTCACGATGTACTGGTGGCGGCTTGGAGCGGCGCGGCAGGAGATTTGGCGGGGGCTTACGTTAAAGGCTCCATGATGTATTGGGGTGACTCCAATATTCTTCAAGCCTGGGCCGCGGGCGGCGGCGGTACGCCGACGCAGTTCATGGAAAACGCGGTCGCTTGGCTTTTCAACGGTAATTGCTGTACGCCGCCTTCTACTCCGGCTTGTCCCAGCGGAACAGACGTTCAGGTTTCTGGCGGTAATCCCAATTTGGTCAGCTGTTTTGCCTCTAGCTTAAATGGCTGGACGGGGAATAGTTCAGTTTGGGATGGCACTAAATCAGTAGAAGCTTCAGGCGGGTCCATGAAAGACGCTATCGCGTCAACGGTTTGGTCCGCAGCCAGCTTGTTTACTTCACCCACTTTCGCGGCGGGAACGCTGACTCCTTATGAAGGCATTTGTTTTGAAATGCAAAACGCGACGGGCACGACTTTAACGTTTGAATTGCACGGAGCGGGTACGGCCTGGCCCAATCAAATTTCCAGTCCGACCTCTTTCACGGTTCCCAGCGACGGCGCCTGGCATAATATTTGTTTGTCTTTCGCGGCGGATTATACCAGTGCGACCAACATTCAGATTTATGTGACGAGTACGGGCTTTATGGGCAACATTTGGGTGGACTCAGTGAAACTTCAGTCAGGATGCAGTCCCAATCCCATGGTGGCCGATCCCTCTTGCTGTGGAGTCGTGGATACGCCGACCTTTACCAGAACAGCTACCAATACCTATACACCTACTTTTACCAGCACACCCACTAACACTTACACCAAAACCTTCACCGCTACTTTTACCAATACGGCTACCAAGACCTATACCTCTACCTTTACTAACACGCCTACGAATACTTATACGGCGACCATTACGGATTCTCCCACGCCAAGCAATACTTATACCGATACGCCGACTTTGATGAATACGGCCACCAAAACTAATACACCTACACCTACTGTAACCAATACGGTAACCGACACGCCTACCCCATCGAATACGTTTACGAACACCTATACCAGCACGCCGACCTTTACTTACACCGATACCTTTGTCAATTCCCCTACCTTTACCAACACTTTTACCAATACCTACACGCCTTCACCGACGCCTACCTATACAGATACTTTTACGGATACGCCTACCTTTACCTATACCAATACCTTTATGAATTCGCCGACCTTTACGAATACCTTTACCAGCACGCTTACCGATACTCAGACCAATACCTATACCCCGACGCCGACGGATACCAATACGCCGACACAAACTTTCACCTCAACCTTTACGAATACGCCGGTGGCGATTAACACTTCTACTTTTACCAATACGCCGACCAGCACCAATACCTTCACGCCTACTTCGACCCCGACGAGCTTGGTGTCAATAGCCAAAGTGGTGAGCGAGAATCAGGTAAACGCCGGCGATGTTTTGACTTATTCCATTGGCGTGACAATAGGGGGCTTATCTGTCAATAGCGCGGTGGTTACGGATACGCTTCCGGCGGATATGACTTTTGTCTCGTTTGGCTCTTCGCCCAGCGGCACCACTAGCTCGTTTAACACGTCGACGGATCAACTGACATGGACCTTACCTTCGCCTTTAGCGCCGGGTGTTTACACTTTTACTTATCAAACCAAGGTGAACACTTTCGCTCCGGCCAATGTGCCCTTAAGGAATGGTGTCGCAATAACCTACCCGGGATTGCCAACGCCCATCACGACCAGTGTGCCTGTTACGGTCGTTGGAAACTTTACGGTGAAGATCAATATTTATAACAGCGCGGGTGAAATCGTAAAGTCGATCCCCATTGAGAAATTTAGCTCAGCGATCAATAGCATTACCTTGAGTAAGACCAATACCATTACCACCTTAAGCGGGGATGGCAGTTTCATCGACATTCTGTTTAACGGTTACATCATCGGCGTGTGGGATGGAACCACTAATTCGGGGTCGCCGGTGGCCAATGGCGCTTACACCATCCAAATTGATAACGTGGATAATTCGGGTGTGGTCACCAGTGTGTCTCAGAAAGCTATCGTGAACCGCAGTCTTTCCAATGTGGAAGTTGATATTTTTAATGAAGCGGGGGAAGTGGTCCGTAAACTTTATAACGTGTTGAGCAACGCGACAAATTCCACTATGACGAATGTCAAACTCAGCACGAACGTTTTGAGGCCTTCCTTGTCGGCGCCGGTCTCGGCTTACAGCAGCACGGCTTCTTACCTTTCGATTGTGGCCGAGGATTCTTCCTCGCCGGTGACTTTAATTTGGGATGGAACCAGTGATGGCGGTAGTTTGGTGAGCCCGGGTGAATATGAGGTTCAGGTGCATTGGACGGATGGCAACGGAACGACTACCGATATTACCCGCACGGTTCTGGTTCTTCCTGTTTCCTCCATCAGCGGCATCGCCATGGCTGAACCCAACGTGCTGACCAGCGCTACAACCATGACGACCACTTTTGACGCAACCCGAGTTTTAAACGCGACCGCCATGAAGATTAAAATCTTTACCGTCGCGGGTGAACTGGTGCAATCCTTCAGTGTTGGCTCCAACACCGCGCCCTGGAACGCGTCTGGCCTGGCCAGCGGCATTTATATCGCCAATGTGGAAATCGACAATGCCTCGGGCGGGGTCATTAATACTCAAAGATTGAAGATACTAGTTCTTCACTAAGCTTTAGCCCCTCGAAGTTATTCCTGAAAACCCTATGTTTTATGGTGTGGAAACGGTTTCATGTTGGCCGTTTATCAGGCCATTTCCTATTATTTTGTGATAAATTATTAGACTCTACACGTTTAACCTAGCGGGAGTGACGGATGCGGCTGAAGCATTTAAAGATTAAATATCTGTTTTTGATGGTTTTGGCGGGTATTTGCTCGGGTGCGCCTAAAGCTTGGGCGGTGCCGCCGGCTGAAAACATACTTTTTATTTATTATGCCGACACCACGGTGCAAACTTGCGATACGGGATCCAATGGCGTTGCCACGCCGCCCGACAATTATCCACAAGCGATTGAGGCTGCTTTTGTCACAGCGCTTACGCCTTTAGCTTCTTCCATACAAACCCTGCAGATGCACAATGGCGACAATGGTATTGCCGGCGAATTGGCCAGCCAATATCCAGGAAAAACGTTAGCCAACTGGTGCCAAGTTTACGATTTGAGATTTTTGAATGATTGTAACAATATCACGGGAGCTGGAATTCAGGCGGATGATGTTACCAATGCGGACATGGCCCTCTATAGAACTTATCTGTCTCAGGGCGGCAGTTTGTTTATGCAAGGCGAACATCACGATTTTTACCAACGTAATAACGGCATTTTGCAGTTCGTCAATACGGTTGCGGTTTCTCCAGTTATCTCGACCATTTGCAGTACTTCTATTTGCGCTGACGTGAATACAGGAAACCCTTATACGGACCTGAATCCTTTTACGGCTAACTACGGGTTTAACACCATCTATAACAACTTGGTGGGAGCCGCAGCCATTACGACGGTGTTCGGCGGAGGAATTCCAATCGCCAACTATGGCAGTGGGCTGCCCTTGATCACCATCGGCAGTTTATCGACTTCGGGTACTTCGGGTGGATTGATGATGGCCTGGCTTGGCGCGGGTGCGCTGAACGCGCCTTATTCCGCCGGGAAACTCATTACTTCATTTGAGACCAATGCCTGGGCCACTCCGGCTTATGAATCCGCTTCGGCCAATTTAGCGCTTCAAAACGTTTACGCCGAATTGGCAGGCTGTGTGCATTACACCGTGACTAAAACATTCGCCACGTCGCCGCTTTGCGTTGGAGCTTCAAGCAGTTTCACCATTTGCGCGAACAACACCAGCGCTTCCGCGGCCATTGTCAATTATTCCATCTCGGACACGATTGCGACCTGCCTGACTTACAACAGCAGTAATACCAGCATCGCCACGTCCGGAACAGGCAACGCCAGCGCGGGCGCGGCGGGTACTTTGTATTGGTGGACGTTTCCGTCGATCGCGGCGGGATCTTCAGCTTGTGTGACGGTTAACTTTACGGCGGCCAACACGACCTGTCCGTAGAGACGAACTTTAAGGTGAAAAATGTTTAGTGGTAACTATCAAAATCTAACGAAAAAGACCTTCCTCTTCATTTTTTTAATGATGAGCGGGGCGTCGTCGGCGTTTGCTCAGTTACAAATGCAAAACCTTCAGGTGCCGGGGTTTATTTGTCCCGGCCAGCCGATGACCATCAGTTTTCAAGCTCAGGTCGACGCGAGCAATGTTCAGCCGCAGGTGGCGGGCGTTCTTTCGCCTGTGAGCGCGACTTCCTTTAGCGCGGCGACGGACTATTTGTTTTTATATTCGGCTGGAAATGGTTTGACGGCTTTGCCGCCCGGCTGGTTTAAGCTCGACAACGCTTTTACGGTTACTCCGGCGGGCGACTTATCGATGGTTACTTACACATGGTCAACCATTGTGCCGGCGGCTTTTACCACTGGCGAAGTGATTTATGTAAATCTTTCTGGCGGGGAAGCGTCTAATTGGGCGACAGGTCAAAATATGACGACCGATCCGCATTTGAGCGTGGCGGTTACAGTAAATTGCAGTAATAAGGCTTTAAATAATACAGGTGTATTTGGAGGGTCCAGTAGTTCGGCTTCTCTGGTTATTCAGGCCTGCGGATCCACTAACACTTTTACTAATACGCCGACATCAACCTTTACCAAAACAGCCACCGCCACCTTTACCAAAACCTTTACTTCGACCTTCACTAATACCTTTACCAATACGCCCAGCCCTACCCCTTCCAATACTTTTACGGATACTCCCACTTTGGCCAATTCGGCCACGCCGACTAATACGGACACCCAGACTTTCACCAACACCGTGACGGACACGCCGACGCCTTCAGCGACAGCTACAAACACCTTTACCAGCACGCCGACTTTTACCTATACCAACACCTTTATGAACTCGCCGACCTATACCAACACCTTTACCAATACCTTTACGCCGACGGCCAGCCCGACCTATACGGATACGTTTACTAATACGCCTACAGCCACTTACACCAATACTTTTATGTATTCCCCAACCTTTACCAATACTTTTACGGTCACTAGTACCTATACGCCGACTTTGACCCCCACCAATACCTTCACCTCGACGAATACCGTTACGGCGTCCTATACCTCCACGGTTACCAATACGCCGGTGTCTCCTTTTACTTCAACCTTTACTAACACACCAACCTCTACGTTCACCTTTACGCTAACGTCGACGCCAACGACTTTTGTTGGAATTGGAAAAACAGTCAGTGAGACTTTAGCCAACGCGGGGGATGTGCTGACTTATAACATCGCGGTGACGGTGACGGGCGCGGGACTGACCAGTCCGATTGTGACAGACAACCTGCCGGGCAATATGACCTTTCAATCTTTTGGCTCTTTCCCCAGCGGCGCGGTGACTTATTACGATTCTTCCGCCGATCAACTGCAGTGGACATTACCTTCTCCTTTGTCAGCGGGCGTTTATCATTTGACCTATCAAACAAAGGTAAACACTTTCGCACCGGCGAACACGCCCTTAACGAACAGAGCCCAATTGAATTACTCGGGATTGGCCGCGCCCTTGGTGGCCAGTGTGCCGGTTACGGTCATCGGAAACTTCACGGTTAAAATTAATATCTATAACAGCGCCGGCGAAGTGATTAAAACCATGCCGATTGAAAGCTTCAGTACCGCGATTAACAACATCGCTTTGAGTACGACAAACACCATTACAACTTTAAGCGGCCCGGGAAGCACGATCGACATCTTATTCAATGGCTATGTGATTGGCATTTGGGATGGGACGACCAGCACGGGTGTGCCGGTTTCTAATGGCGCTTATCAGATTCAGGTAGATAACGTGAATTCTACAGGCATCGTGACCAGCGTCTCTCAAAAGGCGATTGTGAACCGCAAACTTTCTAAAGTTGAGGTGGATATTTTCAATCAGGCGGGCGAAGTGGTGCGCCGTTTGTATAACGTAGTGGACAACGCGACTGATTCCACGATGACTAATGTTTCTCTCAGCACTAATGTCATGAAGCCTAATTTGGGCGGCGCTTTTGCGGGAACGACCGCGTCCAAATTGACCATATCGGTTCAAGACTCGGTCTCACCGGTTAGCCTGGTTTGGGACGGAACGACCGATAGCGGAACTTTTGTCACACCGGGCGAGTATGAGGTTCAAGTGCATTGGACCGATGGAAATGGAACCACCACTGACATTACGAGAACGGTCTTGGTGCTGCCAAGCGCCTCGGTGAGCGGTATTGCTCTGGCCGAACCGAACGTGCTGACCTCCGCCACAACCATGACCACGACTTTTGACGCGACAAGGGTTTTAAACGCGGCTTCCCTGAAGATTAAAATTTTCACGGTTGCCGGTGAACTGGTCCAATCTTTCGGCTCGTCGTCTAACTCGACGCAGTGGAACGCTTCAGGTTTGGCCAGCGGCATTTATATCGCCAACATGGAAATCGACAATGCTTCTGGCGGTGTCATTAATACCCAAAGGTTAAAGATTCTCGTACTGCATTAACCCTCCCAATTGTGTTCTTTTCTTAATTTTGGCCGAAAACTGACAAAGTTGACGTGCTATTAACCCGCTGTAAACAGTCAAAACAACGGGTTTTGCTTAAACTCGTTATAAATTGAGCCATTTTCACTTCTTTTTTAATTTCAAAAGTATCCAGTCACGGCACAAAACTTGCACTTTTACAGGGTTCAATCATCTTTTTGGCTTTTGGATGCCATGATTTGTTTAAGGTTTTAATGAGGTTGTTTGATAGTTGAACTTGAGGAACTTAGATGAACCGCTATTTTTTAAAAAAATATTTTGGAATGATCCTGTTACTTTTTGCGTTTTTGTGTCCGGCTATTGTCGGCGCGACCTGTAACGTTCTTATTTATTTCAATATGAGTGGTGGAGCTCCATGCGACGGTAATAGCGCTTCGGCTGTTACCAACGTTATTCCGGTTCTTCAAGCTTTAGGCGCTAATGTCACCACAATAGGTGTTTGCAGTCCCGCCTATGATCCGACGGTCGATAACTGGGTAGTCGCTGGAGTGCCTCAATACAACCAGATTTGGGATATGCGTTTTGAGGATGTCACTGAAACCGCGTGCCCTTTCGCGCCGTTGAATGATAATTTCAATTCTTTTTGGCAGACGAACGCGACAGCTTATTTAAACGCGTGCGGAAATTTTTACTTGCAGGGTGAAAATGACGCTTATTTTAGCCGCAATTCATCCAATATCACTTGGCTTGATGCTATTGGCGCGACCGGCGGTGCTTTTAACGCCTGTGCATTTGGCACGGCGACTTCAAATGGTTATGGTACTTTGGGCTCGCCCATTGCGTCGACTTTGCCGGGAGCGGCTCAATTTGAGGGATTCGCGGTGGGCGGTATACCGCCGGCGTTAATTGGTTTGGGAACCAGTTATGTTCAAGATTCGGTAGCGGGGGATTGGATTGATGGGAGAGTCCGCGATGTGGTCGTAGGGTGGCAGGGCGCGGCCCAAATGACGAGTCTCAACGCGGGTTCGAATGGCCGTTTGCTGACTGTTTGGGATACGACTATGTGGCAGGGTGTTTACTACAGCGGTAATACGGCCGTAGTAAATACATTTTATGACGCCGTTTATAACTGGCTAGGCTGTACGAATAATTGCACCACGACTACCCCCACCAATACGGCAACGATGACTTCAACTCAGACGCCCACGAATACCGCGACTGTCACTGATACGAATACACCCACGAATACAGTGACCAATACGGCTACAACCACACCAACTCAAACGCCAACTAATAGCTCAACAGCTACAGTTACTAACAGCCCCACTAATACGGCGACGGACACATCAACAGCTACAACAACTCAAACGCCGACCAATACCACTACTAGCACTGATACTAATACTTCCACGAATACGGCTACGGAAACGGCAACCAATACTTCCACCAGCACGGTTACTAATACCTCGACCAATACAACAATTTTTACACCCACCAATACAACTACCAATACTTCAACTAATACTGCTACGGCCTCTGCGACCAATACGGCGACTAGCACGGTTACATTTACCCCCACTGCATTTATTGGTTTTGGCAAAAGCGCCAGCCAAAACACGGCGCATGCCGGTGACACCATCACTTACGATGTCGCCGTGACGATTGGTGGGGGATCGCCTTTAAATGGCGTGGTTATTACGGATTTGCTGCCGGCTAACGTTGCATTCTTATCTTTCGCGCCTACGACACCGGCGTCCACCACGGTTTATACATCCTCAACGGGTGTACTTCAGTGGACATTCCCGGCGCCTATGGCGCCAGGCGTTTACCATTTCACTTATCAAACGCAGTTGAATAGTTTGATTGTGGGTAATCCCGCCATTGTGAATCACGCTCAGTTGAGTTACACCGGATTAGCGTCGCCCCTCAACGCCTCGGCGCCGGTGACCCTTATCGGCCAATTTACGGTGAAGGTGAATATTTATAATTCGGCCGGTGAGATTGTTAAAACTATTCCTGTTCAACAATTTAGCGAACCGATTAACAGTATTTCTTTATCTACCAGCGATACCATTACGACTTTGAAAGGCGCGGGCAGTTCTATCGACATTATTTTCGCTGGCGTAATTATTGGTACCTGGGATGGTTCGGACAACTCGAATAACCCGGTTTCTAACGGGTCTTACCATATTCAAATTGATAGCGTCGGCACATCAGGTGTGGTGACCAGCGTTTCACAAAATGCCATTGTGAACCGCAGTCTTTCTAAGATTGAGATTGATATTTATAACTCGGCGGGTGAAGTAGTACGGCATCTGTATGACTTCGTGGATGATTCATCCAGCACGCAAATGACTAATGTGACCCTCGGTTCCAATGTCATTAAACCGGGCAGTGTTTCGCCGGGAGAACCTTCTACAGTCCAGATTCTGGCGCAAACCTCATCGGCGCCGGTGACGGTGGTTTGGGATGGAACAGCGGATGGAGGCGGTTGGGTTACGCCGGGCGAGTATCAAGTGGAAGTTCATTGGAACAACGGAAGCGGATCCACTACGGATATTACGCGAAGTGTATTGGTTTTATCGAACAACGGCATTACAGGAAATGTAGTGGCGCGTCCCAATGTGTTAAATACGGTTAATGGTTTCACGACCACCTTTGACGCGTCGGGCGTACAAAACGCTTCCTCGATCAAAGTGAATATTTACACGATCGCGGGTGAGTTAGTGCAAAACATGACCAGCGCTTCGGGGATGCCGGTTCAACCCTGGAGTCCTGTAGGTCTGGCCAGCGGAATTTATTTAGCGAATGTTGAAGTTCATAATGCCAACGGCGGCGTGGTGAACCGGCAGTTTGTGAAGGTTCTTCTCTTACACTAATCCCAAAATTGAACTATTTTTCAGGTGCTTTTCGAGGGTTTCGTTTACCTTAAGCGGTTTACTGCACAAAATAGTTCAATCCAAACCTCCAAAACCCTTATAATTTCAGCAAACAAGCTATACTTTAGAGATAGCTGTAAGCGCTTGCATACCATATATTCCCACACATTTTGCAGTCTTCGATCATCAGGAACAGGGTTATGTTAACTTTAAAAGTACTTATAAAATCAATTTTAGTGTCGGTGGTTATCGGTTTTTTTTACGCCATCTCGACTAGCGTCTGGGCAGCTCTTCCCGCACCACCTGACCAAATTTTAGTGATTACTACGGATGATACTTGTGACGGCGCGCCGGGTTACGAAGCGGCGATGGTTACCAATTTTCAAACCGCGATGTCGGCCCTAGGTGCTAGCGCGCCAACGGTGACTACGATTCAAACGGCTTGTAACGCGACCGGGCAGGTGGGGATTAATGCCGCTCTGACTGCCGCCGGAAAAACATTAAGTCAATTTTGTGAAGTTTTTGATCTTCGTTTTCTAAGTAATCCAGGAGTGCAATCCTGCACCGCCGCTGGCGATTCATCCATGATCACCACAAACGACACCACGCTATATTTGAATTATTTAGCGCAAGGTGGTCACTTAGTCATTGTGGGTGATAACGCCGGTTTTTGTAATCGAGATGCGTCCATCGTTAGTTTTGTCGCCGCGGCGACAGGTTGTAATCTTGGCTGGAACGTTATGGATACGATTTCTAATAACTCTTATACGGGACCTTTCACGTTTAGCGCTCCACTACAAGGGGCCTATAACACGCTGACCACCTATGGCGGTGATTATCCAGGTTATATTGCGGCTGGCAGCACTTGCGGCGCCACGTCCTTGCTCACTAGCGGGTCGGATGTTTTCGATATGCTTTGGAACAGCGGCCAGTTAACAACCGGAGCCGGTACGCTTCAGTTGAACATGGATACTAACGCTTTGTATCAAGGCAATACATTAACGACTGGGTATGCGGCTTATTGGCAAAACGTCTATGCCATGAACGGCACTTGTTATAACTTTACGATGACCAAAACAGTTAATCCTCCCACGGTCTGCGTGGGTCAGAGTGTCACCTTTACGGTTTGTTTAAAAAACACCGGCACGCAAAACATGGCCAATCCAAAAATTACTGATGTCATTCCGTCTTGCATGAGCTATGTGTCCTCTACACCCGGAGGTTCGGCGGTTGGGAATAACTTTAGCTATACCTACGCGGGGACTTTATCCACTAATCAATCGGCGTGCGTGAGTATTGTGGCGCAAGCAAATAACACCAATTGTCCGTAAGGAATGGCCGTGAAGAAGACATTTAAAAACTTATGTCTCTTTCTGATTCTGGCGGTTTTGCCTGGACTGTCCTATGCCCAGGTTTCGATTCAAAATTTAACCGTTCGGCCCGCCATTCTTTGTGCCGGCGCGGCGGTAACTGTTACCTTTCAGGCGGCTTTGCCGGGCAATTCGACGGGAAGCCAGGATATTTCACTGATGGGTGCCTTTTCGACGGCGACCGGGGTAACGAACGCCAACAGCTATGTTTTTATCCATGACAATACGGCCTATACCACGACTTTTACCGACACGTTGGAAACGGGAGCGACCTTCGCGGGCGGTTCCTGGGCCACGATCAACCCACCCTTTTCTAACTTTGTAACTTATACGGCCATCACTACGGTTCCGGCCTACGCTAATGGAACGGTGGTCTATCTGACTATTGGTGCCAATAATAATTTTTATCAAGCTGGTTCTAATTTAGCGATGGCGGCGTCCGTACAACAGGCTGTGACAGTTGATTGTACGAAGTCGGACTCGATTAACACCGGTGATGGTGTTTTTATTAGCGGCGGCGTGACCTACACGGGTGAGTCCAACCCAGTGACGGTTTTGATCAGTAACGCCGGATGTTTTACAAATACCTTTACCAGTACACCGACTAATACTTTTACCCGCACCCCGACGCCGACATCGACTTTTACCAGTACCTTTACCAATACCTACACCCCGACGCCGTCAAAGACCTTTACCAATACCTTTACGGTGACCGACACCAACACCTTTACAAATACGGTTACCAATACATTTACCCCGACCGTGACTAAAACATACACGCTGACCTTTACCAATACTTTTACATCTACGTTTACTAACACCTTTACTAAAACCTTTACGCCGACTTATACCAACACGGCGACCAACACCTTTACGCCGACCTTTACGAATACTTTTGTGAATACGCCGACTTTTACGAATACCTTTACTAAGACGCCCACCTACACTTTCACCAATACTCCGACGCCATCGCCCACGCCCACCAATACTTTTACCAGTACGCCGACTTTTACTTACACCAACACCTTTATAAACTCGCCGACCTTTACCAACACCTTTACCAATACGCCGACATCGACTAATACCAATACGCCCGTGAACACCTTTACCTTCACGAATACCTTTACGGCCACTCCCACCCTCACTTTCACGAATACTTTTGTGAATACGCCGACTTTTACCAATACCTTTACGGACACTCCGACGCTGACTTACACAAATACCTTTGTGAACACGCCAACCTTTACGAATACATTTACCAACACTCCAACGCAAACATCCACCAATACCTTGGTGAATACGGCGACTTTTACCAATACCTATACGGATAGTCCTACCTATACTTACTCCAACACCGCGACGTCTACCTTCACGAGAACTTATACCAACACCTTTACTAGCACGCCCACCAATACCAACACCTTAATCAACACGTCCACGGCGACTAACACTTTCACGGCGACTTCAACGCCGACCAGCGCGGTTTCGATGGGGAAGAGAGTCAGTGCTAACTCGGTTCATTCGGGTGATACTTTGACTTATTCTATTGGCGTGACAGTGACTGGAAATAACGTGTCAGGCATCGTCATTACAGATACCTTACCGGCGGATATGACTTTTACCGCGTTTGAAAGCTATCCCACCGGCGCTTCAGTAACTTTTAACTCGAGCACAAACCAACTGCAGTGGACTTTGCCTTCGCCGATGGCGCCAGGGATATATGCTTTAACCTACGAAACGCAGGTGAATCATTTCGCTCCGGCCAATGTGCCGCTGACGAATTTCGCCCAGTTGAATTATCCCGGATTGGGCTCTTCTATTAATTCCAGCGTGCCGGTGACGGTAATCGGCAACTTTACCGTGAAGGTCAATATTTATAACAGCGCCGGTGAGGTAGTGAAGACGATCGCCACAGAAGAATTTAGCGAACCTATCAGCAATATCGCTTTGTCGACCACCAATACCATTACAACCTTGAAGGGTCCGGGAAGCACCATCGAGATTTTGTATAACGGTTTTATTATCGGGACATGGGATGGAACTAATAACAGCGGACTGCCGGTGACGAATGGTCAATACAAGGTTCAAATTGATAACGTGGGTCAATCGGGCGTGGTGACGAGTGTGGCTCAAAACGCTATCGTTAATCGGAGTTTGTCGAATATCGAGGCGGATGTCTTCAACTCTTCGGGCGAGATGGTTCGCAAGCTCTATTACATGGTGGACGATCCAGTAGGATCCAACATGACGAATGTCACACTGAGTTCTAACGTTCTCAGACCCAGTGTTACCACCCACACGAGCGTTTCCGGCGGCACCACTTATACGGCGCCGACGACGGTTATTTCTCATGACCCCACATTGGAGACGATTTATATCCAAACTTCAGGTACGCCTGTGACGTTGGTTTGGGATGGAACCAGCAACGAGGGAACTATTGTCACCCCGGGTGAATACACCATCGAAGTTCATTGGAACAACGGCGCCGGTCAGACGACCGATATTAGCCGGCAGGTTTTAGTCATGGCAAATACTTCGCTTAGCGGCGCGGCCATAGCGAAACCAAACGTTTTGAGCTCGGCCACAACGATGATGACCACGATTGACGCTTCCAGCGTGCCGCTGGCCGCGGGTATGAAGATTAAAATTTTCACCGTGACAGGTGAGTTGGTCCAAAGCCTTACCGTGTCGTCCACATCTACAACTTGGTCTGCTGTGGGATTGGCCAGCGGCATCTATATTGTGAATGTTGAAATTGACAACGCTAATGGCGGAGTTGTTAATCAACAGCGGTTGAAAATTTTGGTGATCCATTAAACGTTCTTGTTTTCTGGTTGTGATGAGCTCCACAAATAGGATCTATAAGTCTGAAGGTCAAAATTTGTACATGTTTGGTTCAATCGTTTGTAATAAACAAAATTAATTTCACCAAAATGTCGTATATTCCTGAGTTTTCAATGGTCTGTATTTGTTAAACGTTATGGATAAAAAGGGCCTTTTATCCAATAATTCACATGTAATCAGAGTCCTTTTTGCTTAAAGTGTTAAACTGATATGTAGAGAAGTGCTGTTTTGCCGTTAGGACTAAAAACGTTTCGACATATTTCGACGCCTATGAATTCTAACATTATTTAAATCGGCCAATGAACTGGCTGCTGAGGTATAGATGAAAAGCCTCGTTCTAAAATTTAAAACGATTTTTTATAACCCAACAAAACTGTTGATGGTTCTGATGGCAGGTTTTTGCCTGTTTTTGGCCAATCGTTCTACCGCGGGTCCCCTTCCTCACAAAATTCTTTTTTATTACACCAATCAAGACGCGTGGTCTGTTACGCCATTTACCAATGGTGTTCCCATTTTGCAAAGCGCGGCAGCCGGCAGCAATATTGTGACGGCTATTAATGTTGGTACGACCGCAAGTCCCTGTCCTGGTGGCTTTGGTGAAGGCGCTTGGACTAATTATGATGAAGTTTGGGATATGCGTTATCAAAATATTAATCCAGGCTGTAACCAAGTCGCTGCTGCCGCAAACCCTGAATATTTTTCCGCTTGCTGGCAAGTCGCGTCAACCGATTACATTGAGAATCATTGCGGCAATATGTATGTCCTGGCGGAAAATTCAGGCTTTGGAACTCGTAACACGGGTGTCGCAATATGGTTGAAAGCCATCGGCGCTGTAACTGGAGCATTTAGTGATTGTCCAAGCGCGACGGGTGACGACGTTGGCCCGGGTGGTACTTCAGTTGGTCCTTTGGGCGCGCCATTTACTGGAAATTATTATTATGATTTTCCGGGGGGAATCCCAAACTCTGTCTTAAATGGAACCAGCTATTATTCACAAGCGACCGGTTGGAGTACGGCGAATGTGAACAGATCAATCATCAATGGTTGGGTTGGGTCGGCTCAAATGACGAATTTGACTGGCTGTAATGTCGGCGCTCTTTTTATGACCTGGGACGTGTCGGGCTGGTTCGCGGGTGATTGGCCTACTTCAGGTCCGACGATGACGTCTTTCTATAAACAGGTACCGGCTTGGTTTGCCAGCCATTCCTGTGTCTGCGGATTTACACCAACTCCGACCAATACGAATACACCGACGCCGACAAAAACGGTTACTAACACCTTTACGCCAACCGCTACAGAAACAAACACTAATACCAACACGCCGACACCTACCAACACCAATACCAAAACCTTTACTAATACCGCGACTAACACAGACACCAATACCGTAACGCATACCTTTACCATGACCATGACACAGACCTTTACTAATACAGCGACCAACACGGCGACCAATACGGCGCAAAACACGTTTACTTTTACCAATACGGCGACAAACACCTTTACTGCAACCACCACCGCTACTTTTACGAATACGGCTACTCAAACCTGCACTTTAACCTTTACTGATACACCGACCAATACCGCTACGGATACGGCACAAAACACGTTCACTTTTACCAATACGGCGACTAACACGTTTACGCCTACGGTGACCAATACGGAGACAGATACCTTTACGCCCACAACCACGAACACGGTTACCAATACTTTTACACCTACTTTCACGGCGACGCCCACGAATACATCGACGAATACCGCTTTGAATAGCGCGACCAACACGGCGACCAGTACCGATACACAGACCGCGACGCATACGGCGACCAACTCAGCCACCAGCACGATGACGAATACTGTCACCAATACTTTTACGCCTACATCCACTCCGACTAATGGCGTTTCGATGGGTAAAAATGTCAGCGAAACACAAGTTCGCGGCGACGGCAATGTGACTTATTCGATTGGAATTACGGTAGTGGGAAATAACGCGAACGGCGTAGTGGTGACGGATACCCTGCCCGCTTATATGATTTTTGGATCTTTCCTTACCAGCCCTTCGGGAACCACCGATTCCTTTAACGCGGCAACAGACCAGCTGCAATGGACGCTGCCGTCCCCCCTGACCCCAGGTGTCTATTCCTTGACCTATACCACGAGGATGGGAAGTTTTGCCCCGGCCAATATGCCTTTGACCAACTTCGCTCAACTGAATTATTCAGGAGCGCTGAGACCTTTAACTTCCAGCGTGGCAGTGACTGTCATCGGAAATTTTACGGTGAAAGTTAACGTGTACAACAGCGCGGGCGAAGTGGTGAAGAGTATTACCATTGAGGCTTTTACACAGCCGATCAGTGATATTTCTTTGAGCAAGACCAACACCATTACCACGATGAAGGGTCCGGGCAGCAGCATTGATATCTTGTTTGAGGGCTATGTGATTGGAACCTGGGATGGAACTAATAACAGTGGATCGCCGGTTTCCAACGGAGAATACAAAATACAGGTGGATAACGTAGGGGCTTCGGGTGTGGTTACTAGCGTGGCGCAAAACGCTATCGTGAACCGCAGCTTGGCGAATATCACGGCGAATGTTTATAACGGGGCAGGCGAATTGGTCCGCACACTTTATTATTTAGTGGATGATCCAGTGGGTTCGAGCATGACCAACGTCAAATTGAGCGCCAACGCCTTTAAGCCCAGTTTAACGGCACCAAGCTCGGTAACGGCAGGCAGCCCGAATTACGCGGCGATTTACATTCAAACATCGGGGACACCGGTGACTCTGATTTGGGATGGCACGGACAATAGCAGCTCGGTCGTGACCCCCGGTGAATATACGGTTCAAGTCCATTGGAATAATGGAAGCGGTCAGACGACCGATATTAGCCGTCAAATTTTGGTCATGGCCAGCTCTTTGTATAGCGGAGTGGTTCAAGCGCGTCCCAATGTGCTGAGTCCCGCCACTACACTCAGTACCACCTTTGATGTTTCTAATGTCCCGAACGCGACTGGAATGAAAATTAAGATTTACACCATTACGGGCGAGTTAATACAGGCTATTACCTCGAATGCCACTACTCAGGGGTGGACCGCAGTTGGCCTGGCCAGCGGCATTTATATTGCCAATGTTGAGGTTGATAACGCTTCTGGCGGAGTTATCAATCAACAACGTCTCAAACTCTTAGTCATTCACTAAAACCACCCTAATTTATTGCCCTTTTGATACCTCAGAACTGGGTAAACGTATAAACATACGGTCATATTTATTGTTATATATTGCTTTTTATGTAGTGATAAAATTGTCGCAACATGAATTTGAGCTTAATTACCATCAATTCAAAACGATTTTATGTTGATCTAACTATTATTGAATTTTAATGTGAAAATGTTGTCGATTATCACCGACTACTACACCAACTCCAATATAATCGGCTTCTTGTTGATGTTGTAAGGGTTGAGCCGGTCAACTTATTTAAATCGGTTTTCCCTGAAAGAGAAAACGTTATATGGTTTCGAAATTCAAACCTATATCAAATCAGAAAATAAGCCCCATCAAAATTTTTGCGGCGATGGCAGTCCTGTCTCTGTTTTTGTTCACCCGCCCAGCGAACGCGGCTCCTCAAAATATTCTTTTCTATTATTCCAGCCAGGACGCCTGGTCGGTTACCACTTTAGAAGCGGTCACCATTTTAAGAAGCGCTGCGGCTGGCAGTAATATTGTGACGGTCGTGGACGTTGGTACCACAGCAAGCCCCTGTCCTGGAGGTTTTGGCGAAGGTGCCTGGACTAGCTACGATGAAGTTTGGGATATGCGCTACAAAAACGTCAATCCTGGTTGTAATCAAACTGGTGCCGCCACTAATCCTGAATATTTCTCCGCCTGCTGGCAAACGACCGCGACCGACTATGTTGGAAATCATTGCGGTAATTTATATCTCCTGGGTGAAAACTCCGGGTTTGGAACGCGCAATACGGGTGTGGCTCAATGGCTGGTGGCGGTTGGCGCCACGGCCGCTACTTTTAGCGATTGTCCCAGCGCAACAGGTGATGACGCGGGCCCGGGCAATACGGTTTACAACCCTTTGGGGGCGCCTTTTACGGGAAGTTGGTACGGGGATTTCGTCGGCGGTATTCCGGACAGTGTTTTAAATGGAACTAGTTATTTGTCGGTCTCAACCAATTGGAGTACAGCCAACGTTTCCCGCGCGATTATTAATGGTTGGTCCGGGGCAGCTCAATTAAAAAATCTTAGCGGCTGTCACGTGGGTAAAGTGTTTATGACATGGGACGTCTCGGGGTGGTTTTTGGGGGACTGGGGAACCTCACAGCCTTATATGACCAGTTTTTACGCTCAGGTGCCGGGATGGTTCGCCAGCTCCACTTGTAGCTGCGCCACGAATACTTTTACTAATACCCCGACCGCTACCTTTAGTTCGACTGCCACGCCTACTTTCACGCATACCTTTACACCAACTTTTACGAACACTTTTACCAACACGTTTACGAATACGGCGACTTTCACCAATACTTTTACAGCCACCTACACCAATACTTTCACGAAGACTTTTACCAATACCTTCACTAACACCTTTACGAATACCCCGACCTTTACCAGCACCTTTACCAATACTTTCACCAACACCTATACCAATACCTATACGCCGACCTATACGAACACCTTCACTAACACTTTTACCAATACCTTCACGCCGACGTTCAGCAATACCTTTACCAAGACTTTTACCAATACCTTTACTAATACGGCTACTAATACCGCTACTCCAACGGTTACCAATACGGCTACGAACACTCTGGCCAATACAGCTACTTTTACGAACACGGCCACCAACACGGCCACCCGCACGGTTACTAATACGGCGACCGCTACCGCCACGAACACAATGACTAATACCTATACCAATACGGCCACTAATACGACCACTCACACCGCCACCAATACGGCGACCGCGACGACAACCAACACCTATACCAATACTGTGACGAATACAGCGACATTTACCATGACCAATACGCCCACCAATACCCTGGCTAATACGGCCACCTTTACCAACACGGCCACTAACACCGCCACGAGTACCATGACAAACACCCCCACTCATACCGCTACCAGCACTTCTACCAACACACCAACGAGCAGTTTTACCAATACGGCGACCAACACAGCGACTAATACGCTGATGAATACGGCTACCTTTACCAATACCGCTACCAATACGGCTACGCATACGGTAACGAATTCGGCCACGAGTACAGCCACCAACACGCTTACCAGCACCTTTACCAATACGGCCACCAATACAGCCACGAATACGTTGGCGAATACGGGTACCTTTACGAACACCGCCACGAATACGGCCACTCAGACGGTGACCAATACAGCCACCAATACCGCGACCAGCACGACAACCAGCACCTTCACGAACACCTATACGTCTACCTTTACGAACACCCCCACTAACACCGCAGTGGACACGGCCACATTCACCAACACGGCAACTGATACGGCCACACTCACCATGACGAATACTCCGACCGATACTCCCACGCCGACGGATACCTTTACGGTGACTTATACCAATACCCCTACCAACACTTCGACTGACACTTCGGTGAACACTCCCACTAACACGGGAACGAATACCTTCACGGCGACTTTCACCGATACCGCCACCAATACCTGGACGGCTACCGCTACCTGGACATTTACTAATACTTTCACCAGCACTAACTCAGACACGCCGACGAATACCACCACGTCGACGCCGACCCCTACCAATACCTTTACAGCTACGCCAACCAGCACCTTTACCAACACCTATACCAGTACTGATACCAGCACGCCGACCAATACCGCGACAAATACCAGTACCTTTACGAGTACTTTTACGAACACTTCTACTAATACGGCCACCCGGACCTTTACCAGCACCTTCACCAACACGGCTACCAATACAGCCACACCGACCTTTACGGCGACCTTTACCTTTACGCCTACACCGACTACGGGCTTGGGAATCTCGAAAAATGTCTCTAAAAACTTGGCCAACTCGGGCGATGTGCTGACTTACACCATCGCCGTGACGGTGACGGGGAATAGCGCCACGGGCCTCGTGGTGACCGATACTCTGCCCGCGGGCGTAACTTTCTCCGGCTTTTCGTCGACTAACCCGGTGGTCGGAACCTTTAACGCCGCGACGGACCTTTTGAGCTGGACCATGCCATCGCCGCTGGGGATTGGTACTTATTTGCTGAGTTATCAAACGAAAGTGAACGACTTTGTACCCGCTCACTCAGTGATTTTGAATAAAGCCGGATTGAGCCAGGGCGGATTGCCTCTGCCGCTAAATTCCACCGCGCCTGTGACCGTGATTGGCACCTATACGGTAAAGGTAAATGTTTATAACAGCGCCGGTGAAGTGGTGAAGAGTATCTTGATCGAGGCCTTCACTGAGCCGGTCAGCAGCATCAGCTTGAGCACGAGTAATACCATTACGACGCTGAGCGGCCCGGGCAGTTCTATTGAGATTCTTTTCGATGGTTATTTAATCGGCACCTGGGATGGAACCAACAACTCGGGCTTACCGGTCTCGAACGGAAGTTATAGCATTCATGTGGACAACATGGGCGCTTCCGGTGTGGTGACCAGTGTTTCTCAAAACGCGGTGGTTAACCGCAGCCTGGCTAATATTAGCGCGGCGGTTTACAACACCGCGGGTGAGGAAGTCAGAAGCCTCTACTCAATGGTGAATGATCCGGTCGGCTCTACGATGACTAACGTTGTTTTGAGCACGAATGTGATTAAACCTGGTATTTCCAACATCTCTTCAGCCGCGGCTTCTATCTCGGGAACCGAAATTAATGTGGCTCAAATTTATATTCAAACCTCGGGGACGCCTGTGACTTTGATCTGGGACGCGACGACTAACCAGGGCAATGTGGTCTCACCAGGCGTCTACACAATAGAAGTGCATTGGAATAACGGCAGCGGACAGACATCGGATATCAGCCGTGAGTTGATTGTGCTGCCGGGCTATGCCATTAGCGGTCTCGCTGTGGCCAGACCTAACGTTTTGAATTCAACCAACGGCATGACCACTACCTTTGACGCCAGAGGTGTGCAGAATGCCTATTCCATCCGTGTTCAAGTTTACACACTGACGGGCCAATTGATTCAAACCCTCACATCACCCTCGGGCGATCCTGAAATTCCCTGGAACGCGGGCGGAATGGCTAGCGGTATTTATGTTGCCGTCGTAGAGATAAATAATGTCAGCGGCGGGGTAGTGAACCGACAAAGGCTAAAGGTGTTGTTAGTCCATTAAGGCCGGCAAAGCGGTAACATCTCTAAAAACAAAGTTATATATAGTAGATAGATGAGTTTGTTTTATGTTTCAATTGGGCTCTTTTTTATAAGAAAAAGCGCTTTCATTCGACTTTCGCTGGGTTCCGGATATAAGCCGCAAAAAGGCACTTGCTGCTAAATGCAGATGTTTTTGTGCTAAACTTCGAAAATTGTCTTTTGTGATCCCTTTTAAAAAAGCGCTTCCGCAAAAAGTTTTAAGGAATTAGAAATGTTTTTAGATGTTTTATTGACCGGGAACCAAACTAAAAAGACCCAGAGCCCTTTGTTCCGCCTCTTGCTGACGGTTCTTTTTGTTTTTACCACGGGACTGGTTCAAGCGACTCCGACTTATAAAGTAATCGCCTATTTAGCCACAACTTATGTGGGCAATAGCCGAGGCGCCTTGTTAACTCCCTCGAATATTCCCTGGTCCGATATCACCAGTGTTTATGCTTTCGCGGCGAATGTGAATTCAAACTCCACTATTACCTACTCTCCACTGTCGCCTTATAACTCTCTTATTTCAACCGCTCACGGTTTTGGCAAACGTGTTTACTTGACGGTGGGGGGGGATACGGCCGCGGCGAATTTTGTAAGCTCTACTACCACAACCGCCGCTGTAACCACTTTCGTGAACAACATTATGACTGTGGTGAACGCGGGGGATGGGGCGACCAGCTATGACGGCGTGGATATTGACTGGGAATTTCCCAATAACAATAATTCGGCGCCAGCTGAAAAAACCCAATTCATGAATTTAATGGCGACTTTATCCGCCGCGCTTCGAAGCGAAAATTCCAGCGTGGATGGCGCTCCGCTGGGGGTCGACTTTTTTGCCAGCGCCGGCTATCAAAACTGCGGTGTCGATTGGACGACTATTGGCAACTATGTGGATTACGCCATTATCAGTGGATACGCTTTGGGTGTGGGCGTGGGTGGTGTGAGTTATGACGCGCCTATTTACGTGCCAGCTGGAACCAATCTTACAGATTGCGGTGGTCATAACGACCAGTTTTCTATTTCGGGACAGGTGACTCGATTGGCTGGTTTGGGATTACCCAAGAATCAAATGATTTTAAGTTGTCCGCTTTACGGTACCGGTTCAGGCAATCCGGATGTATACACCATTATTCAAAACGCGGCGCCAACTCCGGGACCGACTTTTATGCCAACGGAAGTTGAATCGGTTTATAACGACTATCCGACCAAAAGCGCGGATGACGCTACGGCTTATTGCGGGAAAATTAGCTGGGCCTTATCGCAAGGAATGCCGGGTATCGCTTTGTTTGAATTGTCGCAAGCCTGTCCAGCTACAGACGCGCCGGTCGCGGCGCTTTGGGGCGCAATTTCCAATAGCTCGAGCTGTGTGGTTATTCCGACCCCTACTTTTACACCAACTCCTACCAATACATTTACCGCTACCTCAACGCCGACCCTCACGCCAACGGATACGGTTTGTATGGTTGGCGGTATTCCTTGCACTTCGACGGATACACCTACGGTGACTAATACTCCAACTGTCACTCCAACTGTTACGGTTACACCTACTGTTTTGGGAGTAAGCAAACCCTTGGTTTATCCCAATCCCACGTCGGGCCAACCGGTTTATTTGAGACTGCCTATCTCGATCACGACGGATGTGAAAGTGCAGATTTTCTCTGTGGCTTTCCGGAAGGTGTGGGAACAGGAATACTCACAGGTACCGCCGAATACTCCTTTGAATGTTTCCTTGAGCGATCAGACAGGGACTCAGTTATCCAATGGTCTTTACTATGTGGTGGCCATCACCTCTAAAGGGACCTTCAAAAGCAAACTGCTGATTTTGCGGTAAACGTCTAAAAACCGTTTAAAATTTGACGAAATTGCCTAATTTTTGAAGCGTCTGAAAAAAAGTGATATTGAAATGTCTTAATTGAGATAGATTTAGCTTAATTCCTTTAAAAACCCCCAAAAACCCTTATTTTTGACCATTTAAAATAGCCAGTTTTTTCTCAATTTGACCAGTTTGTGGCTTAGAAATTGCATAAATATCTGTGGTTGAGGCGTCTCACCACACCCACTGCCATACCGGACGCACGCACAAATCGCTGAAAAGCATTTGTGGTTCGTGTATAAAGGTCGTCCCTTAAATCGTTTTGTTGGCAGCCGTCGCTCAATTTCTTTGGAGTATTGAATGAAACAACTGCAAGTTCAATCCAACTTAAAACTCACACTGGCCCTGCTTTTCACTCTTTTGTTATCACCGACCTTTAGTTTTGCGGCTTCCACTTATGGTATTAGCTACGGTTACGTTCCGGGTTATAGCTCCAGCACAGGCAGCTACACGATGGCGATTTCTGACATTCCCTGGTCCGATTTATCCCACGTCGCTTTTTTTGCCGCTTTAGCGAATAACACCACGATTACAACGTCGGGCGGTGTGGTGGATCCTCTTAATAATCAAGCGACTCTTATCGCCCAAGCGCACGCTCAAACCCCGGTGGTTCGCTGTTATTTAACCGTCGGCGGTGCCAGCGCTTCCAACGTCTGGCCCAGTGGAACAGCCAATTGCAAAACCTTCGCGGATAACATTGTTTCCACAGCTCAGGGTTTGGGTTTTGACGGTATCGACATGGACTGCGAATTTCCTGGTGATGCCGGCTTTCCAAGCAAGGCCGATTTTGACACGATCATGAATGAGTTGAGAACAAAATGTAACACGGCTACGCCAGGAAAAGCGCCGACGGGACATTATCCGGATGAAAGCAACTTTGGTTTGATCATGTATCTTTCGCCCGGTTATGACGTTTGCGGTTATGATTTTCCAACCCTGGTGAGCGATTGCGATTGGTTCACTCTTAGCGGTTACGATTTGAACGTTCAAACTTCTTATAATTTTCAAGGTTCTCTGATTGCTCCAGTCGCCGAAGCTTTTACCACCTGCTCGCCTATCAGCAAAAACTTAAACCGTGATATTACGGATGTGAGCGCCTGGTATGTTTCGCAGGGTATCCCTTATAGCAAGATGGTTTTGGGCATGCCTTTGTATGGACGCAGCGCTTCTAATCCCAACCCCGGCAAATCAGATAACAACGTTTTCACCAGCGGGACCGCCGGCACTTATGACACCAGCCGCGATGAAATTTTGTGGACTTTATCCGGTGTGACTTACGGTATGGATAACGCTCAATCCTTTTGCGACAAAATTAACTGGGCGGTCGGCAATAAAGGCATGGCCGGTGTGGCGTTATTCGACTTAGGCCAGGGTCTTCCTACTAGCGCGAATACTACTTTGACAAACATTTGGTCCGCCGTAGCCGGGAGCAACGCCTGCGTTACAGTGGGAACGAATCCTTGCGCACCCGCTGTTTGTACCGCCACTCCCACCGCTACCGCGACGCCTGGCTGCGGAACCCTTGTCGATAATTTCGAAAGTGGATTAACTGAAAACCAGCAGGGCGGCTATTGGAACTTTTACAACCCGGGTTCGGGTATTACCTGTAATCCCAGCCCCTGGTATCCGACGGTTAACGATGGCTTGAGTGGATCTCTTTATGGCGGCCGTTTTTACGGGTTAACTACGGCCGGCAATTCGCCCAGCTTGTATACGGGCGCGGGTGTGGCGCCAAGCGGTCTCTATAATGTTCCGAACGGCGCGACCGGTATTCAATTTACGGTGCGTATGGACGCTGGCCCGGGTGGAGCGACTCCTGCCGCTACTCAGTTGGGCATTGATATCAGCTTTGGAACCAGCGGTTCGAGCACTTATCTTTACACGCTGACGATTCCCGCGGGTTTTGTGGGAACCAACACGAGCGCGGGTTCTACGCCGACTAAAACGGGAACTGAATATAAGGTTCAGATTCTTTTCAGCCAATTCGCTTATTCTTACGGTACCAACGTACCATTCGACTCAACCAAGTTGTATCAGATCGCCTTTAGACCCGGAACCTATTCCACTAACGGTGGTCTTTACGACTTTACGCTGGATGATGTCTTCTACACTTGTCCGCCTCCTCCGACAAATACGCCGACGTCTACTTATACTTCTACGGCGACGAAAACCGCGACGATGACCTATACATCAACGCCCAGCAGCACTTTTACGGCGACCATCACAAACACGGCCACCAACACGGTGCCGGTGACTTCAACTTTTACGCAAACCTTTACGCAAACCTTCACGAATACTTTTACGAATACGGTTACGCAGACGTTTACAGATACTCCGACGATTACAAATACGCCTACCATTACGCCGACGCCCTCTGATACCTGTACTTCTACCGCTACTAATACGGGAACCCTGGGACCGTCAGATACCTTTACTTTCACGGCGACCAACACGGCTTCTTATACCTATACCTCCACGCCAACTTATACCTTTACGTCGACCCCGACTTTAACGGCGACCAATACGGGTACGAGCACGGATACGCCGACCATTACCAATACACCTAACGGACCTACGGCTACGTTCACCAACACGGGTACGGCTACCGATACTAATACGCCGACCGATACTTTCTCGCCGACCATAACCAATACGCCGACGGGACCGACCGCTACCTTTACCAATACCTTTACGGTGACGGATACGCCGACGGTGACTAACACGCCGACTTATACCTATACCTCTACAGTGACGAATACGCCGACCATGACGTTTACATCGACGAATACCTCAACGTCTACTTGGACCTTTACTGTTACTAACACTCAAACAGCGACTTGGACGGCGACGATTACCAATACGCCGACATTAACCTCGACGCCGACTAATACAGTCACGCCGACGCCGACTTCTTTAAATAAGGTTCTTTTCAGCCCGCCTTATCCGAATCCGGCCACTACGGGCCCGCTTGAAATTAACGTAACCACGACAAGTGGAGCTTCCATTGATATGGAAGTATTCACCACAGCTTTCCGTAAAATCTCGGAACACACCACGCCAGTCGGTAATGGTGCGGGTAGTGGCGGCGGTAGTGGAAGTGGAACTAATAGCGGCGTTGGAATCACAACCGTGGTTCAGTGGGATCTGCGCGACAAGATGGGTGTGCAGGTTTCGGACGGTCTCTACTATGTACGTGTCCATGTGACGGGCCGATTGGACGCCGTAAAGATATTTAAAGTCCTGGTTTTGCGTTAATCCTTTAAGTTTTCAAAAGGCCGTTAAGAGTTCTTCTCTTAACGGCCTTTTCTTTTTCCTTTAAAAATAACAAAAATGACGTTTAACTTACCCCGCCGGGAAAGCCATGGGTTGTCGTTGAATGGGTTCTAAAACCGGGTTAAAGTGTAGTCGTTTTAACGAAAAACAACACTGAGGACCCTTTTGAAAAAGCGAACGACCATTGTGGATTTGGCCAGGGAAGCAGGTGTCACCCCGGGAACTATCAGCCGCGCTCTCTCAAATGACCCCCGTGTAAAACAAGAAACCCGCGAAAAAATAGTTCTTCTCGCGCAAAAACTTCATTATCAACCTAACCTTTCGGCCCGATTATTCAAAAAAGGCCGTACCCGCAATGTTGGTTTCTATTCGGAACTTCCTACATGGGTTTTTTATAACAACTACTTTGGCCGTTTGATCTCCGGTGTGGCTCAAGCCGCCCATGAAGATGATGTGAAACTAGTATTTTATTTCTCCAACATTTTCTTGCCTTCAGATGGCGACGTTGTGAAGGCCAAGCGGGAACTGACAGGTCTGGACGCTTTAATGGACGGACGGATTGACGGCGCCATTGTTTTAAAAGATGAGGATATTACCGAGGAAGAAGCTGAGTTTTTCAGGGCGAAGTCGCCCGTGCCCCTTGTTTTGATCAATAATACGCTGGAAACACAGGGTTTTTTCCAACTCACTTCCGGTATTTATGACCGCAATCTTGTGGCCCTGGAGTACTTGTTCTCCCGTGGTCATAAAAAAATCGGCGCGATTGGTCTTTCAGCCGGCGGTGTTTATAACCGCTGCAGTCTTGAAGCGTTTGATACTTTTTACAAAAAGAACGGAATGGTTTTTAATCTGGAATGGTTTAAGGTTCCGCCAGTGGGCCATGATGTGTCTAATTCGGATGATCTGGCGAAAAGCCTCTTAGATTTGAAAAAGCAGGGAGTGACGGTTGTGATTTGCGCGGATGATTTGCAGGGAATCTTCGCGATTGAGATTTTGAAGAAGATGGGGTTGCGTGTTCCGCAAGACATGAGTGTTCTTAGTTTTGGACAATTGGCCCGTGAGTCCTCACTCCAGGCGCCTACACTTTCCATGATTGAAACTGATCTGGAAGCTGGCGGCCGTAAGGCTTATGAATTTTTTAAAGCGGCTTTAGAAGGCGAAAAGCCCGTGGCTCAATCATTGGTTTGGAAGGCTCCGACCGACCATTCCAGTGTGGCGAAGGTTTAAATTCTCAATTTTCTTCCCAAAAAATGTCAAAAAAAGTCGTATTTTCTCGTTTTCCCTCAATGGCAATAAACTTACATTAAGTAAGCAATAAGCTTATTGTTAATCCTTTAAAATCAGTTAAATTGAATAAAATCGTTATTTCAAACGTTTTAATTTAACTGATGATAAGGGCATTGAAGTGCACCTAACGGCTCAAAAACTAAAATCGTTATCAACGAAAGCGATGCTATTCGCCTTTCTTTTACTTTGTCTTTTCTTGCAAGCGCTTCCAGCTGCTGCCAAGCCGCCATATCAAGTTTTGTGCTATGCCCTACAAAATACCATGGCTCCCGCCGGTAGTCTTTCAGACACGGGACAAGGGGCGGCAATTAATTGGACAACCGATGTTCCATGGAATGACCTCACCATGGTGGCTGACGCCTTTTTGGAACCCAAAGCCAACGATACCTTTACTAATCAAGGCGCGAAGGGCAGCGCGTTGATCAACGCGGCCCATGCGCAAAATGAACGATGCATTGTTTCACTTGGTGGAGCGGGACAGGACGGAGGTTTTCCAACACTCTGCGCTTCAGCAGCCTCGCGCACAGCTTTTGCCACGGCGGTAACTACTATGGTGGCGGCGGATGGATATGACGGTGTGGATATTGACTGGGAAACTACCGGTGCCGCAAGCCAAGCCAACGCGACCGCCATGATGCAGGCGCTCTACACCGCGATTAAAGCCTTGCCCAATTGCAGCGTGGATGGAAAAGCCCATACGCTGGCTTTTACGACCAATCCTTCTTATTCCGCTATCTTCAATATGACTACCTTAGGCAGTTATACCGATTGGTGTTTGTTCATGGGTTACGATTGGTATGACACGCCCGCCACTTACGCTAACGGTCCCTTAAACGGTGTCAGCCCGAGCTGTGTCAGCAGCATTACGGGTATGACTAACGGAAGCCAGTGGAGTTATCCGATCAGCAAAATGATTTTGGGCTGCCCTCTTTATACTAATGATTACAACGCGGGCATTGAAATCGATACACTCTCCATTCTTCACCTGGGAACCGCCGGAGCTTATAACACGTCTTATGCCGAACAGGCTTATACCGCGAACGGTAATACGGATTATGTGGACACGGCTCAAAGCTATTGCGACAAAATTAATTGGGCGATTCACGCGGGGTTGATGGGTATCGGTATGTGGGATATGGGCCAAGGCTTGCCCTATACGGATAGCACCATGACCAATATTTGGAATACGATTGGCGGCAATAGCGCCTGTTTAACCGTAGTGGGCGCCACCAATACTCCCACCGTTACATTTACCAATACCGTTGTTCATACCGCCACGCCCTCAGCGACATTTACCAATACGGCCAGCAAAACCGCTACTTCTACCTTCACCAATACGATCGCTACGACGGCAACATTTACTAACACAGCCAGCAAAACAGCGACGATGACTTTTACCAATACGACGGTTAATACCTCAACCACGACCAATACCGCCAGTAAGACGGCGACTTATACGGTAACCTCTACGGCGACCTTAACCTTTACAAACACGGTGCCTCACACACCGACCTCGACGATGACTAATACCGCCAGCAAAACCGCTACCAATACCTCAACCGCGACAGTTAGCATGACTTTTACCAATACGGTCGCTCATACCAATACGCCAACGATTACGAATTCGCCGACTAATACAGCCTCCGCCACGGTGACTAATACGGGTACTCTGCCGCCCACTAATTCTCCTACCATTACGGATACGCCGACAAATACCGCCACGCTTACCAGCACTTATACCCTTACCGCCACCACAACCAATACTCCATCAATGACGATGACCAATACACCTATTGCGACATCCACTTTTAGCAATACGCCGGTGATTACCAGCACTTTCACGTTAACACCAGTTCTCACCGCGACTTTTACGAATACGCTGATGTCCACCTCAACGGCGACTAGTACATACACAGCGTCTTTTACCCATACAAATACGGCTGTCGACACCGCGACCTCAAGCTTTACACCTACGGCTACCGCGACCAACAGCTTTACCAGCACCAATACCTCAACCTTTACCGCTACGCCCAGCTTTACGGCCACGCATACACCAGTAAATACCTCCACCGGCACCTGGACAGTCACTTCAACTTATACATCTTCGCCGACACCTGTTTTGGCGGGTTGTCCTGGCGTTCCTGTATGGAGCGGAACACAGGTGGCTTACACACAGGGTCAGGAAATAGGTTACAACGGGGAACTTTATGTGTGTTTGCAGGGTCATACATCTCTGCCGGGATTAACGCCGCCCACTCAATCTTCACTTTGGAAAGATATGGGGCCTTGCGGATCCACTCCGACCGCGACGAGCGGGCATGGTAATCCGGTGGTTTATCCCAATCCTTGCACGGGTTCCACCGCTACGATTAAGCTTCCGATCAGTGATGCTGCTAATGTGAAGGTGCAAATTTTCACGCTGGCGTTCCGTGAAGTTCAAACTGTCAAAGTGGCGCAGATGTCGGGTGACACTCTGTCGATTACACTTGTCGACAAAAGCGGGCATCAGCTGGCAGATGGTCTTTATTACTTTGTCATTCAGATCAACGGTAATCGTTGGGTGGACAAGGTGCTTGTCCTGCGCTGAACTTCTTTGTCGACAAATTACTTAAATTCAAATGACAAAATAATTATAGTTTTGGTTAACTATTGGCCGAGTACTTGCATTTCTATTTCCCAGTCGATATTTCAGGGGAGAACACTAAGAAATGCGTGGTTTTTTGCGGTTAAATATGAAAACGTTTTCCATTTTTTACGTTTTAGTCATATTTTTGGCTCTTTCAGCCCAATCCGTTTTGGCCAAGCCTCCTTATAAGGTCATTGGTTATCTCGAAAACAACAACAACGGCAACAGCCGCAATCAGGTTTTGAGTGAAGCCAACATTCCCTGGAACTATCTGACTTCTCTTTATATGGCTTTTGCGTCCATTAGCGGTACCAACGTTTCTTATACGCCCCGCAACTGGGGAGGCGCCAACTACACCAGCCTGGTAGCTTTAGCGCACACTAATAACACCCGTATTTATCTTTCCATAGGAGGGGCAGGGTCGGATGGTGTTTTTGGACCGGCCACTAATTCAGCGGGAAATATCACAACCTTTGTGAACAACATCATGGCGCTGGTTCTGGCGGGGGATGGCGGCGGCGTGAACAGCTACGATGGTGTGGACGTGGATTGGGAATTTCCAACCGCGGCTGAAAAAACTCAATTCATGAATTTTATGATCGCTCTCTCAGCGGCCCTTCGCGCGCATAACGCCTATGACGGCCAACCCATGGGGTTGGACTTTTTTACCTCAGCGGGCTCTCAAATTTGCGGTGTGAATTGGGCGACTATCGGCACTTATGTGGACAACGCTATTTTGAGCGGTTACGACTACAGCACTTCGGTAAGCGGGGTGGTTTACAACGGGCCAGTTTCGGTTCCGGGGACTGATACCTATACGGATTGCGCGGGTGCGAGCCGGTTGGAGTGCAGCTCGGATAACGCCAAAAAACTGAACGCCGACGGATTTCCTTACAGCCAAATGGTGCTGGGTTGTCCTTTGTATCTGGATGTGGCGGGAACCGATATGTACACGGTATTAGCCCAGCCTTTTGTCAGTTATAGCGCGTTGGAAATGGAATCGCTTTACACTTCTTATACGAGCTATGGGGCTAACGACGCACAAGCTTTTTGTAATAAGATCAGCTGGGCAGTGGGGCAAAAGGGAATGGCCGGGGTTGCCCTTTGGGAAATTTCTATGGCCTGTCCTTACACTAACGCGAATATGACCAGCTTGTGGGCCGCCATTACGGACAGCTCGAGCTGTGTGACTTTACCAACTGCGACCGCGACAGCCACCACCGCTTATACCAATACTTTTACACCGACCAACACTTCCACCTTCACTCAAACCCCGACTAACACTTACACGCCGACCTTTACCGCAACGCTGACCAACACGTTCACGCCAACTAATACGGATACGCCCGGCGGCTTTACGGCGACATTTACCAATACTTTTACAACCACCTCGACGCCGACAGACACCTTTACTTCAACACCCACTCCAACCAATACGCCGGCCGGCGGCGCGCCGACCTCTACGTTTACTTTGACCCCGACGAATACTTATACGGTCACCTCTACCTTTACGGCTACGCCGGTCAATTCCACCACCAATACTCCGACCAATACTGCGACACCCACTGGAACAGCGTTGCCGAAGAATCCCTTGGTTTATCCCAATCCGGCCACGGGAAGTACGGTTGAGATTCAGGTACCCATTACTAAAGCCTCTAATGTGACGATTAAGATTTTCACCTTAGCTTTGAGAGTGGTGCAAGTTCATACCGAAAGCATGCTGCCGATGGGTGTGGATGTGACTGTGCCGTTGATTGATAAATATGGTTATGGCCTGGCTAATGGACTTTATTACTTTGTGATTGAGGCTAATGGCCAAAGATGGGTGAATAAGGTACTCGTCCTACGTTGAGGTTTCAAACCGAAACGTAAGATATGGACGTACCAATGCCTATTAGCATTGGTACATTCTGCGTTGACCCTTAGAAATTCCTTATTATTTAAACAGTGGTATACTTTTATTCGCCTTATTTACACGATTGAAAAGCGCTTTTTACTTCAGCTACTTTGATGGGGAATGACTAATCCATGAGGGTCTTTTTGCAATTAAGACTAAAATCGTTTTTCTGTTTTAGCCTTTGTATGTCCTCCTTGGCTATTCCATCCTCTTCTCTTTGGGCAAAACCGCCCTATATCGTCGCGCCTTATGTTCAAACGGGCGACAGCGGAACCATTACTCCCGCTGGTGTTCCTTGGTCTGATATTACCCACCTTTATGAAGCTTTTGGAAATGTCAGTTCTACCAATCCCTTCGCTTCCTTTGCCCAACCAGGGCCGTGGGCCACTTTAGTTTCGACGGCTCATACCAATAGTACCCGCGTTTATATTTCTTTCGGCGGCGCGGGTGTTTCGGACGGGACTTGGTCGGTCGCGACTAACGGCACTAATCTGAATAATTTCATCACCCAAATCATGAATGTGGTTTCAACGAACAATTTTGACGGTGTGGATATTGACTGGGAATTTCCAGTCGTTGGCGACAAAGGCCAATTTACCAATTTAATGCAGGGTCTGGCCACGCAGCTTCACGCGCTCAGCGCTTATGACGGAAATCCCAAAGGACTCACTTTTTATATCAGCCCGGGTTCTCAAATTTGCGGTGTGGACTGGGCAACACTGGTGAGTGTGGTGGATTACGGTGTGCAGGGCGGCTATGACTATAACGTCACAGCCGGGGGTGTGGTTTACAACGGCCCGGTGAGTTTGCCGAATACAGCGGGTGTCAGCTTTACGGATTGCTTCGGCACTCAGCGCCCGCTGGATAGTTCGGCCAATATCGCTGACATCGTGGGCAGAGGATGGTCCTGGAGTAAAACCATTATGGGCTGTCCCTTATATATTGAAAACGGCGGCAACAGCAGTGTGAATACAGTTATCGGCGGCGGTACTTTTGTTTCCGCTGCCAGCGCAGTGGAGATGGAATCGGTTTACACCTATGGCGGCAGCAATTACGGGGTGAATGACCGAGACGCCTTTTGTAATAAAATTAACTACGCTCTGAGTAAAGGTATGCCGGGTATCAGTATGTGGGATTTGGGAAAAGCCTATCCTACTGGCGGCGCCAATGTTTCCGCTATCTGGAACGTGATCGGGGGGAATGACGCCTGTTTGAGTTTAGCCACGGCAACCTTTACCAATACAGCCACCGCTACCGCGACCAACACCTCTACTCATACCGCGACTAATACAGCGACACATACGCCCACTCATACGGTAACCAACACTGCTACGGCCACCGCCACTCATACAGCTACCAATACAGCTACTTCTACCATTACGGATACCCCCAGCGGGCCGACGAACACTTTCACTGACACGCCTACGACTACCGCTACCTCAACTTCGACCAATACGGCTACTCAAACCGCGACCAATACGCCGACCAATACTTGTACCGAAACCTGCACCAATACGGCCACCCGAACTATGACTAATACACCTGTGGATACCAATACTCCCACCTATACTCCAACACAGACCTTTACCAACACGATTACGAATACTCCTACCCATACACCTACCATTACCATTACCTTCACCAACACTCCTATATATACGGAAACTCCAACGGCCACCAATACGCCTTCCACGGGTAATCCGGTGGTTTATCCCAACCCAGTGTCGGGTCCGACGGTGACGGTTCAGGTTCCCTTAAGAAGGCCATCCAATGTGTCGATTAAGATTTTCACCATTGCCTTTAGATTGGTGGCGACCCAGACGCAAACCCAGCAGCCGGTGGGAGTTGATATCGTCGTGCCTTTGATCGACAAGAGCGGAGTGGCTCTGGCCAATGGTCTTTATTACTTCGTGATCGAGGCCAATAACCAAAGGTGGATTAAAAAGGTACTGGTGATTCGATAGCTCTAGTTAAGAGGTTTTTGACTCAATTGGCTTTGTTTCCTGCTAAATTGAAGTCGAAGTTCACTCCGTTTTCGGAAACGAACCTTGAAAAAGCTTCCACCCAAATCAAAATCAAACTGGTTTCAAAACGTTCAGAATTACTACTGGCTCCACGATGTCATGCAGATTTACGTGGGCCTGCCCACCTGGGTTTTACTATCAGATGGTTCCAGAAACATCGATTGGATGGAGTTGACCCCTCAATCGGCCACGCAATTGCGGCCCGGCCACTTTGACATCCGTTATGGCAAAGAATACGAGCGGCATCTTTACTACATGCGTTCCATCAAGCGCATGGTCAAAGAAAAGAAAGCGTTTATTGACCAATATGACGGCTTTTATGATTTCTTTCTGCCGCTGCCCCCGCACGAGAAAAGACAGGGTGTGCTTTACAGCGGGTTCTTTTTACGCCACCCCCCGGATTGGAATTCTCTAGCGGAACGCTGGCGTAAATTGACGGGACGGGTGCCGGTGGACTCCGATCCGGAATTTGTCAGCTATGCCCGGATGGTTTTAAAACTTCCTGTTTTGGATGAGACTCTTTTGAAGGGTGTGAGAGAGTTTTTGGAATGCTATGCCGATTTTTTAACGGGTCACACCGAGGGCATGCCCATCTATGAGAAAATTGACCACTTGAGAAAAAATCTTTTCGCGGTCCGTCTGCCTAATCCTTCCTGGAGCCAGGAAGCTTTGGGTTTGGAGCCTTTGGTTCCTCCGCCCTGGGCCTGGTACCCCGATAAAAAGCTGGCGCCCTGGATGATTGAAGAACTGGGGATTACCCGCATCCCCACCACGGTTTTCGCGGTCATGCCTTTACACCAGGGCTCTGAAGGAAAAGATTCAGTGAAGACGCTGATTCGAAACGCTCAGATTCAAAAAGAGTGTTTGGCCTTTGTTCGTAAAACGCCGGAACTGGTCGCGGAAAAACTTCAAGATTACGGCGTTGTTTTTATGACCTCGGCGGATCCGAAGAAAAATGAAGTGCAGGCCAGGCTTCAGGTGAAAGACCGCGCCGAGATGGTACAAAAGTTTCTCAGCAAACAGTTTGGTTTGAAGTCGGTGGTGGGTATTGGCCGGCCTGTGGCCGAGGGCAATGTTTTGTATCAAAGCTACAAAGAATCGGTTTTGGCTTTGCACTTGTGCATCCAAACTGAAAAACCTCTGATCTTTTACGACGAAAATCCCAGGGCGGGATTAGGGCCGGTTTATGTCCGTCTGGACCGGGCGGCGATGGACCTTTTGGAGGCTTACGAACAAACCTCTGTGGATGGAATTAAAATTTCCGGCGAGCGTTATGTCCGCGAAGTGTTAGAGTTCGCCTCGGGCAGTGTGGAAGTAGTTCGGGGACAGTTTTTATCCCTGTTGTTTCATTTTTTGGAAAGAGCCCGGAAACGGTCGGTTTTAAATCCGCAGGATGAAAAGAGCTACTCGGAACACTTTTGTAAATTGTTAGATAACGCTGACTCCATTTACCGTTTGATCGATGTTTTTAAAGAAACTCTGCGGGTTTTGTCGGTGCTGGCGGTCAATCCTTTGCACGGCTCCAAGGAAATACGCATGCAGACTATCCTTGATTTTTTGGCCGATAACTTTCAACAGCCTTTGCGTCTGCCTCAGGTCGCTAAAAAGTCAGGTTTCTCTGTGCCGATTTTCTGCAATGTTTTTAAAGAGACAACCGGCGTGAGCTTTATGGTTTATCTCAACAAACTTCGGGTAGAAGAGGCGAAGTCGCTTTTACGCAGCAGTCGCATGAATCTTCTTCAGGTAGGGCAGTCCTGCGGGTTTCAAACACCCCATCATTTCATCCGCAACTTTAAACGCTGGACCGGCACCACGCCGGGTGATTACCGCAAAAACCCAGCCCGCTTCCGCTAACTTGGTTTAAAAAGCCCTTTCGAAACCGTTTTCAAAATTATAAAAAGAACATTATTGTCATAAATAATGAACATCCTCGTTCGACCGGGTTTGGTATGGTTGATGGCGTTAAGACGGTTTGCCAAACCTTGACGGGGAAGAGCGCGAAAAATGACGTTTTTACTAAAATCGTTTCTCAAACCTGCTTCAAAACTTCTCATTGTTCTGGCTTTTTTATTTTTGTCGCCGGTTTTGCTTTGGGCCAAGCCTTCCTACTGGGTTTATTCCTACATTGACGCGAATACGGATGTGAATGGGCAGGCCATTACGTTCGTCAATGATATTCCCTGGAACGACATTACTCACCTGATTGACACTTTCGCGACGCCTAAAGCCAGCGGCGGATTGGATTCCACCAGCAGCTGCTTTGGGTCGGTTTTGGTCAACAACGCCCATAGCCATTCTACCCGGGCCAATCTTTCCATCGGCGGCGCGGGAAACGGCGGTAGTTTTTCATCAGATGTGGGAACTTACCAGGCGACCTTTATTTCCAACATCACCAAAGCGGTGACCCAGGTCGGCTATGACGGTATCGACATTGACTGGGAATTTCCCGCTTCGGGCGACCGGGCCAATCTGCAAAGCTTTATGACGAATCTCTATAACGCCATCAAGGCGCTCCCGGCTTCGAGCGTGGATGGGCAAGCGCGAACACTGACTATCTATATTGGCTGCGGTGATGAGATGTGCGTGAGCAGTTGGGGCAATTTGGCCACGGCTTGTGACGCGATTATTTTGAGCGGTTATGATTTTGGCTATGACGTTTTTAACGGGCCTATTGTGGATACGAGCCAGAGCATGTCCAATTCTTGCGACGGTTTGTCCAGCGGCAACGCCGATGTGACGACCCTTTTTAACTTGCTGACCACCAATGGGGTTCCGGCTTCCAAATGTGTTTTGGGTTCGCCTCTTTATGGCAACTATCCGGCGGGCGGCTACAACGAAGTACCTATCATCACACTTTTGACTTCCGGCACGGCCGGCTCTTACAACGCGGCGGCGATGGAACAGCTTTATACCTACAGCGGCAACGCCACGACGGCTAATACGCAGCAGTCCTTTTGCGACAAGATTAACTGGGCCTTGGGCAAAGGGATGAAGGGAATCGGTCTTTGGGATACGGCTCAGGCTTGCCCGATTACCAATGCTTATGCCTCGGCCATCTGGAACACGATTGGCGGCAACAATGCCTGCGTTACCGTAGGGGCTTCTACACCGACTGCTACTTTTACTAAAACAGTCACAAAAACCTTTACGGCGACCGCCACTATGACGGCCACGAGTACTTTCACCAATACAGTGGCTCATACCTCTACCCCTACCTTTACCAACACCGCCAGCAATACCGCTACTCGGACTTTTACTTTAACTGCGACCAATACGACCGCGAACACTTTGACGCCGACTGATACGAATACCGCGACCAATACCTATACCCGTACTTTTACACCGACCAGCACTAATACTTTCACCTCGACCATTACTCTAACCCCTGCGAATACCGCTTCCGCTACGGCCAGCAATACCGGCACGGTGCCGCCAACTCATTCGCCTACGGTGACTAACACCGCGTCAAACACCTTTACTTCAACGGATACTTCCACGGTTTTAAGTACCTCCACACCGACCTTTACCTTAACCGCCAGTAACACCGCAACTGCCAGCTACACGGGAACGGTTCCGCCAACTCATTCGCCGACGGTGACGAGTACTTTTTCCAACACCGCTACCTCAACTGATAGTTCTACCTTCACGAATACGCCGGTTCATACCTCTACGCCTACCTTTACCCCGACAGCGACTTTGACTTTTACCCATACGGCGGTTTTTACGGCGACGCTGTCACCCACCGCCACCGTGACCAATAGTTTTACCACTACCTTCAGCCCTACCGTGACACCGTCCTTTACTCCCACTCACACCACGCAAGTAACACTCACATTTACGCCGACCTTTACCAAAACCATTACGCCCGTGCCGCCTACCTACACGCCGACTATTGTGGCGGGTTGTTCCGGCATACCGAATTGGAATGGAGGCTTTGTCGCTTATTCCCTGGGACAAAAGGCGGATTACAACAACGAGGTTTATCAATGTATTCAGGCGCATACTTCGGAACCCACCTGGGAGCCTCCGGTGGTTCCGGCGCTTTGGAAAGACTTGGGTGCTTGCGGGTCAAGTTCTTCAGGTTCAACCGCTTCTAACCCAGTGGTTTATCCCAATCCGGCTACGGGTTCGACAACCACCATTCAATTGCCGTCGTTCAATATGGCTAATGTGAAGGTGCAAATCTTTACGGTGGCCATGAGGGAAGTTCAAACAAGGACGGCGGTCCAGGTAGTGGGGAACACACTGACAATTTCTTTATCGGATAAAAGCGGAACGGCTTTGGCGAACGGTATTTACTACTTCGTTATTCAATGCAATGGCCAACGCTGGATGAATAAGGTGCTTGTTCTACGCTGAGGCTTCAAGCCGAAGCGTGAGAATTGGACGTGCCAATGCCTATGAGTATTGGTAGATACTTCGCTAAGCCGGTGCTTCTTAATGCAAGATGGCCAGATTACCCTTGCGGCGTTCTACCTTAATGCCGTCGGTCACTTCCAAATAATAAACATAAAGGCCGCTGGCCACCGGGCGCTGTGTCTTGTTGGTCAGGTTCCAGCCCCATGTATTATCTCCAGCGTTTCCAGGCAGACTCATCTCGAGTACTTGTTCTCCCGTTGTCGAAAGGATGGATAAACGGACGGAAGCGGAACGGGTCAGGTTGTATTTCATGTGAATAGGTGTTCCGTTGCGGGAAAGATTGGGGGCCGCTACGACAGACTGAATAAAGTAGCCAGGCGTGGCAGTGGAAGTGGGAGTCGTAGAAGGCGTCAAAGTAGGCGTAAAAGTTGGGGATGTTTGACCCTGGGTGGAAACCGATTGAACCGCGGCAGAAGTGACTAAAGACTTCCGCAGCGCTAATGGCGCCGGAACGCCTGAACAGTTAGAAAAGCGCAGAAGATCGTTGGTGCCATTACCGCCCTCAATCACGAGAACGTTGGATTGCGGGTCCGTCGCGATGTTAGCGATATAGTTTGAACTTCCTTCGTTATAGATATCCGCGTCGACCACGGGGTTGAGTCCGATGCCCAGGCTGGCCGCCTGAAAGCGTTTCACGCGGTGTCCGTTGGCTTCACCCACAATGAGGTTACCCGCCTGGTCTAATGCCACGCTGATGAATCCAAATTGTTGATTGATGCAATTGCCTGGACCGCCATAGACCCAGATGGAATTACCCGTCGCGGGGTCTAAACCAAAAATCTTATCGGCGCCGCTGCCCACAAACAGAATGCCCTTCGCTTCGCTTAAAGCCAATGACTGCGGGGCGTAAGTGGAAGAACCGAAAGTTACAGCGGACGTGGTCCAAAGCGCGGTTCCGGCCGGGTTAAACTTTTTAACATTTTGACCGGCAATGTCGACGACATAGAAACTGTCCGTGCTATCAAATTGGATCGCCCAGGGATATCCGGTTCCCAAATCAACCAAGTTGCCTAAGTAAGCGCCGGTGGAATCGAACTTCGCGACGCGGTGATTATCCGCCACATAAAGAATTCCAGAAACATAAGCCAATCCACCCGGGGCCATCAGTTGTCCGTCGCCTAAATGACCGTGATAGCTTCCATCGGCGTTATAGATTTCCACGCGGGTTTGGCCCCGTTCAGAAACGTAGATGGTTCCATCTGGCGCGGCCACCACACCATAAGGTTCATGAATCTGCGCGTCGCCGAATCCATCTGGGGCGATGGTTTGAGGCGCGCCGTACTGGCAAGCGAAAGTTGGATGGCAGGGGTCGGTCGTCGCGGTGTAAGTCGGTGTAATGGTGAAGGTGAGTGTGGCGGTGGGCGATGAGGTAGGTGTTCCCGTTTCAGTCACTGTGGCGGTAGGGGTGGGGCTATAGCTGGAAGTGCTGGTGGCAGTCTGTGTCCGCGTCGCCGTATTGGTTGGAATGGGTGTGTTAGTCGGGGTGTAAGTCGCGGTAGCCGCCGCGCAATTACCGAAGGGTATGGAAGCGACAGCGTTTAAGGTGCCGCTGGTGTTGATGGTGCAGCCCAGGGTACCGACGTTGGTTTGACCAATGATGACAATGTAACCGCTCGTAAATCCGGCGGGGACCGTCACGGTGTTACTCGTGGTCACTCGGCCATTAATGCCAGTACTTATTTGGACGCCGTTTTGAGGGCAGTTACCAGCGCCATTACCGCCAACCACCCAATTGTCATTGCTGCCGGGCGCGCTATCGGTCGAAAAGGCGATGGCGTAATGTAGGGTGTTATAAGTGCCGATGTCCTGATAGACAAAGGTGACGTTGATGGAAGAACCAGGAGCGGCGCAGGCGGGCGAAACCGAGGTGCTCACAAAATAGCTGCCTGAGGGGGTAGCGCTGGGGGTGTTGGTTTTAGCGGCGGTTGATGTGGAAGTGTTAGTACTGGTGAAGGTCATGGTGTTGGTCTTGGTTGGTGTAGAAGTGCCAGTCGCGGTGAAAGATGAGGTGGCGGTGGCTGTCGAGGTGGAAGTCATCGAATAGGTATAAGTCACTGTGGCGGTGTTGGTAGAAGTGCTGGTCAAGGTGAACGTCGAGGTGTTGGTAGCGCTGTTGGTTGAAGTGGGTGTATTGCTGGCGGTGTTAGTGGAAGTGCTGGTGGCCGTATGGGTGTTGGTAGAGGAATTCGTTGAGGTGTTGGTGGCGGTATTTGTCATGGTGGGAGTGGGGGTATTGGTAGAGGTGCGAGTTGAAGTATTGGTAGTCGTGTTGGTGGCTGTGCGGGTAAATGTGTTCGTCGAGCTATAAGTGAAGGTCGGTGTTGAGGTTCTGGTATAGGTTTTGGTAGCGGTGGGGGTGGAAGTTTTAGTACGGGTCCAAGTCGCCGTAGGTGTGTTGGTGAAGGTCGAGGTGGGGAATACTTCGTGAGACTGTAAACAGCCGTAGAAAGTAATTTCGGACAGCTCACTTAAAAAAAGGAGTTCGGTGCTGGTTCCGTCCGTGAAGTGAACCCGCCAGTCCGAATAGGTGCTGACCGGATTGAGGTAATATTCTCGGCTCACGATAATTTTTTGACCCGTCTTGAACTTTTGGTCGACGTGGATAGTGTCATCTACCACGGTGGCCCAGTTGCCTTTGGATACTTTTCCCTGAATTTGATAGTGGTAATTAGCGTGTTTCGTTCCCTTGAGGAAAAGGTTGGTGAATTTCATGGCCAGGTGGATATGGTCCACAGCGATGTTTTTATCGGTGATGTTGACAGGGAAGTCCCAGGGAAATCCGGATTTGATAATGGGAGCGACGGGGTTGCCCGTGTCGTCGTTGCCGTCAATGATTAAGCCGTAGTCCAGGCCCAGAAGTCCGCCGGTTAGATCGTAGGCGCCGTATTGATCACATACAGTTTTGGCGTTAAGCGGAAGAGACGCCAGTCCGATCATCAAAAAGAAAAGTATTTTTCGCGTGGTCAAAGTTGATTCCGTTTTATTTTGTCTGAACTGGTTGAAGCGGGGGCCAATGTAAGCGAAGGTCTTTTGAAAAACAAACAGAAACTATCCAACAACTGAATTAAAAACGTTTTTTGTCGGTTGACGCGATTCGATTTGTCCAAAAAACGTCATTTGACCTTTGGGGGGCCTATGACGGAGTTCGAAATGGCGGCTTTGTTTTTGGGTCGAATAGGTGGGGTTTTTATCAAAATTAGTAGAGGTTTTGTCTTTCCTTCAAATAATAATAAATACATATAAACAATAATAAATAAACATTCTGTTTTTTTGATTTTGCTATCTTCTCATCATCGTTCGATGACCCGGGGTGTTAAAGCGCTCTGGGTGGTGAGTTTTACGGATCCACCTTTGAAGAGGTTTTTGTGAAAAAAACGATTTTAATCTTTTTGTTCTTCGCGGCCTTTGCGGGTCTGAACCAGGCGGCTTTCGCCTCGAACGCCAGCACCATCGCGGGTCCCAATGGCGACTATATTCGTGTTAATCAAATCGGTTATTTGACCACTGATACCAAGGTGGCCATCGCTTTCGCCAATACGTCGCTCTCGGCCCAGACTTTTTCGATTATCAACAATGTCGGCGGTGCGGTGGTTTACGGCCCGATGCCTTTAGTGGCCGGTACGGCTTACGCTCCCTTCAGTACTCTCTATAACTTAGACTTCAGCTCTTATCAGCCTTCCTCGGCGGTGACCTGTTATGTTCAGCTTTCGGATGGAACCAAGTCGGTGACATTTGGAGTGGGCCCCTGCGTTTACCAAAACACAGAAGAATCAGCGCTAAACTTTTTCCGCGGGCAAAATTGCGGTACAGGCAACTGGTATTCGGGAGCGGAGTGTCACATGGCGCCCGGCACCAGCGGGTTTACCAAAGACAAAGACGGTATGATTGTGGATGGGCCTAATAAGGGGTCACTGATTAATGTGGAAGGCGGCATTCACGACTCCGGCGACTGGATTAAGTTTATGATCACCACTGCCTGGGTCGATCAGATTCTACTTTTTTCTTACCAGGAAAATCCCACAGCTTTCCAAGACACGCTAGGCTCCAATCTGCAGGCCAGCTCGCCCAACAGCGTTCCCGACGTATTAGATGAATCCCGTTATATTTTGAGCTGGATTATTGAGATGAACCCCAACGCGACCACTTTTTACTACGATGTGGCGGATGGGCGTGACCATGACAACTTTGGCAATCTTCCCCAAAACGATACGGAAAGCTATAGCGCGGCTGGGGTCGCAAATGAAGGTGATGGAAGCAATTACGGAACGGTCACTTCTGGTTACCGCGCGGTTTATGGCGGGGCGAATGACCAGGGCGGCACGAACAACGCTGCCCGGGCCGCGGCGGCCTTGGCGATGGGCTATCAAATATGGAACGCTTCGGGCACTTCTTTTCAAGACACGGCTTTCGCCGCGAGCTGTTTGACCCATGCTGAAAATCTTTACGCCTTAGCCAAATCTCAAAACAGCGAAATGACCGATGTGGATGACTTTTATACCGAAAACACCTTCTCTAATTACGCCGATTATCCCGAAATGCAAATGGCGGCGGTTCAATTGTACAAAGCCACGGGTACGGCCAGCTATTTGACGGACGCTCAAAATTTTTCTTCGAATGTGGGTTCGGGCGGGGGAGAGTTAGACTGGAATCAGAATAACTTTTTGGCCAATTATTGCCTTTATCAGGTTTCGCCGACCACCGCGGTGATGAACGCGATGAAGGCGGATTTGAACGCTGATCTGAGTATTTCCAACGCCAATCCCTATGGTCTGGGATATGCCTATGTTTGGGGCACCATGGAAAACGCCACCAGTTTGGTGTCGATGTGCCAGTTATGGAAAAAACTGAACCCTGCCGATACGACCTTCGACAAAATGGGTACTTTTAACCGCGACTTCCTTTTGGGCAGAAACCCCTGGGGCGTTTGCTTTCTTCAGGGCATGGGTACGGTTTATCCCTTACACCCACAGCACAATGTCGCCATGGCCATCTATCCCACCATTATTACGGGCTGCCCCATTGAAGGGCCTGATACTTATAAAGAGTACAAAAGCCAGGGAATCTCGTTGAGCAACGGCACTGACCCCTATGGTGCTTTTGATAACAATGCCACCGGCGGCGGTTGGTGCTATCACGATGACAATGAAGATTATGTGACCAATGAAGTTACTTCCAGCCACGCGGCCTGGGTGGTGAATGTGCTTGGTAATTTGGCCGCTGCTTCGTGTTCAGTAGCCACCACGCCAACCAATACGGCTACCAAAACTTTTACGCGCACTTACACGCCAACAGTAACTTCAACCGCGACGCTCACCTTTACGGCGACGATTAGTTCCACTTTCACGAATACGGTTAGCTCGACCGCGACTAGTACAGCGACTCGAACCATCACGAATACGCCGGCTAATACCATGACACCGACTTTTACGAACAGCATTACCAATACACCCGCTAACACTTCGACATCAACTTTTACGGCTACGCTGACCAATACATTTACCAAGACCGCGACTCAAACGAGTACTAATACTTATACATCAACGGTGAGCTCAACCTTTACCAATACGCCCTTAACCCCGGTGCCGACCGCAACCGCCACTTTATCCAGCACTTCCACTGGTACGGCCACTTTCACCGCCAGCTTGACCGCCAGCTCAACCAAAACCCTGACGCCGACAGCGACGAACACTTTAACTTTTACCAGCACAACGACTCATACTTTCACCACCACGCCGGTCTTAACCAATACGTTCACCAATACCGCTACCAGCACGCCGACCGCGACTTCGACTATGAGTTCGACGGCGACCAAAACCTTTACCAATGTTTTCACGCCGACTGCCACATTCAGCCTGACCGCCACCACGACCAGTACTAACACCGCCACCTGGACCAATTCCGCTACGGCTACTTGTACCGCCACGCCTACTTTAACTAAGACACCTACCAAAACATCCACCGCTACCTCGACCTTTACCACTTCCTTTACGGCTACTTTCACTCCGACTTTTACCCGAACACAGGTTCCGCCGACTAATACGCCGACATTGTCGTCAGGCTGCGCGGGCATCCCTAATTGGAACGGTAACTTTGTGGCTTATGCCTCTGGTCAAAAAGTGAATTACAACGGGGAAGTTTATCAATGTCTTCAAGGCCATACCTCCGAACCCAATTGGATGCCTCCGGCGGTTCCGGCTTTGTGGAAAGACCTGGGCCCTTGCGGTTCCACACCCACTTCGGCGCTTTTAGCTAGCCCGGTAGTTTTCCCGAATCCGGTTACTTCCACTACCGCGACGCTGCAATTACCGGTCTCGAACGCGACCAATGTGAAAGTGCAGGTTTTCACCACGGGTTTCCGCGAGATTCAAACTGTCGCCGCGGCTCAAGTCGCGGGGGATACCATGGCGATCTCGATGATGGATAAATCGGGCAAATGTTTCGCAAACGGTCTTTATTACTTTGTGATCCATGCCAATGGCCAGCGGTGGGTGAATAAGGTATTGGTGCTGCGATGAGAATTTTTGGGAAATCACAAAAGTGTTTTTGTGATTTTGTTCATTTTCGTCTTTTCTTCGGCGGTACATTTCTGTTTGTATATCTTTAGACCTTCTGGATGAATCCCGTTGCGGATTCTGTAGGCTGGAACTGCTGTAATCTCTCTTCCGTGACTGGCCTCTTGGGGATATTCTACATCTTGAGGCTAAGCTCAAAATCGTTACGCTGTTACAATCTTTCAACCTGAATTTTCCTATCTTGGCTGACGTTCAACAGTTGTCGCGTTGTATTGGTTTCACCGGACGCCTGACATCGCCGACATGATTGGACGTTGTGCTGTGAAAATCTGTTTAGGGGTATGGTGGTTAATCCTAAATTTTTTAGTTTGTGATTTGGGATAATGTTGCTTGTGCCGTGTGTGTTATGAGGGAAAATGTAATTAAGATATATTTCGGCTGTGAACAGGTTGTGGTTTTAAGAGTGTTCTCTTCGTAATGGCGTCGCGTGTAAGGAACTAATTTGAGATCGTGGTTATGGGGTTGATTTTTAGAAGCATCTGGTAAATGGCGGATGGAAAGTCACCCGCTGAAAAGGCGACCAATGGAATTGGTATCTAAATTTAGTTTATCGCCAGTTGCTGATGGGGAAAAACCAGCTGGGAAAAGAACCCTGAATATTGAAAAAATCATTTCTGGGCGGCCTTTTTTTTGTTCTTTTCTAATCACCGTTGTTCTGTTCTCGACAATATTTTCATTTTTTAAGTCCTATTTTCAGTTAGTGGATGATGTTTATGTTCTCTTATTACTCAAGGGGCAGGGTTTAAGCAACACAGGCTGTGAGTTCAACCTTCTGCAAAATCCCATTCTTTCCATTGTCTTGAAGCATCTCTATCAACGGCTACCCTCTGTTGAATGGTATAGCTCCTTTTTGATTTTCTCGTTAATGTTTGGCACCTGGGGCATTTTAGCCGCGCTTCAACTGGGTACGAATGCCTTATTCAAATCGGCTTTATTTATCCTAGGGTCTTTTATTCTGGAAATTCAGTTCGCGGCGGCAATTCAGTGGACGGTAGTGGCGTCGGTGGCGGGGATGGGCGGTCTTTTGTTGATTGCGGCGGTGTGGAGAAGAGAGAATTCTGAATTTTTAAAGCCCGCATTGGGGCTAGCTTTCGTTTTGGTCATGATTTCAGTGCTGATACGAACCGACGCTTTTATGTTGATGGTATTGGTGTCGATACCGATGTTCGCTTTCCTTTTTTGGAAAGTTAAGTTTGCTCCTGCCCGCCAGAAAATTGCCAAGTCGCTCATGGTTATTTCGGCATTCGCGCTGGCCGTGATTTTTTTGGGATGGGTCTATTATTGCCAGAATCCTGAATGGAAAAAAGCTAGCGAGTTTTTGGATCACTATGGACATTTAAATGTCCTGCGAAACCCCGTCTACAACGAAAACACCGAGCCTGTCTTTAAAAGCATTGGGTGGTCTCCGAATGATTTAGACCTGTTTAAAAACCTCTATTTCATGGATTCGGATACCTATAGTTTTGAAAAGATAGATTTATTGCAAAAGTTTTTTCCTAGATTTACTTTTGATAAAAACCCGAATGAGACTTTTGTGAGAATGTTTTCGAATCCCGGAACACATATTTTGTTGTCGTTTTTATTGGTTGTTTTTTGGTTTATGGAAATAGAGGTCTTTTCATTTGTTGTGTTGAATTTAGTTTTCACGGGTTTCATTCTTCTTTTTTGCCGATTGTATTTATGGATGCCGCCGCGAATTTATATTCCTTGTCTTTTTTATCAAAACGCTATTTTTGTTTTCTTTTCTTTTGGCCAAAACAGAGTGATGGATCTGAAAAAGGCCGCTGTTAAATGGGGAATTGCCTTTGGCGTCTTATTTTTGGCTTTTTCTTTATTTGTGGCGCACTTGGGATATGAAGGGAATCAGTATTCCCGCTATTTGGAAACCCAACTGAAAAAACAGATGAAGGATTTAGCGCCGAGAGAAGATCAATTGTTTGTGACCTGGGCATCGTCTTATCCATACGAAAATATAGCCGCTTTTGACAATGGCGAAATTTTTCAGAACTTTAATGTTCTGCCAATCGATTGGTTTCAACGGACGCCGATTACAACCGCTATGTTGAATCGTTTTAGCTTGAAGAACCTTTTTAGGGATTTAATGGATAATCCTAAAGTTTTTTTGATTTGTTCACCCCGTCAATGGACTCTTTACCAAACTTACATGAGGGAAAAATATAACCAGAGTGTGAGGTTTGAGGTTTACTTTCACTCGGACCAATTCAATGTGCTAAGTGTTCGTTCTCATTAGGCTTTTAAATAATCATTGGGTGTTGTGATAAACTGGTTTTGCAATGAAACAAATCACTTCCTTAAAAGTCGCCTATTCGCCCTGGGTCTTTTTTATTTTGTTTTTGTCAGCTGACCTTCTATTGGTTTTTGCCCCGGTGCCTTTGGCGGTTGATCTGACAATCCTGCTTTTTGGAATTTTGCTCCCCCTCATAACGGCCCTCTTTTTACTTAAAACACCCGCTTCGACAAAAGAGAAGGACTCCCTTTTTCAAACGGAATGGCTTGAGATAAAGCCGTGGCTTTGGATGGTCCTGGCGGGTTTATTCGTGGTGACCCGGATTTACAAATTAACCACGCTTCCTTGGCCCGTACCTGACGATGGCTATGTGGCTTATTGGGCTAATCGACTGGCGGTTCAGGGCGATTGGCGGATGCTTTATGGCAATTCTCACGCCGAACCTTTGTTCTTCTGGGCGCTTGCGGGTTGGTTCAAACTGTTTCAGCCGACTTTGCTGGCCTTAAAGACCTTCCCGGTACTGGTTTATGTTGGCGTGCTGGCGGCGGGATATTTCGCGGCCCGGCAGTACTTTTCGAAGACCGTCTCATTTATAGCACTCTGGTTTTTAGCTTTTAACTTCATCACTCTTTTTATCAATCGCCAGTGTCAGGCCGCGGGGTTTCTGCTCTTTTTAGAGTGTTTGACTTTTTATTTATTGGGACGTTATTTGATTTTACCGACAGTGAAGCAGGCTAAATTCTTTTGGTTTCTTGCCTTATGTATCGGAATGGGGTTTTACACTTACACGGCCTGGCCGGTGATTGCGGTGATGGCGGCTTTTCCGATTTTTTGGCGCAAGCGTGACCGGCTGCCTGACGCGGTCAAAAAGTTAGCAGGTTTCATAGTCGTTCCTCTCGTCGTGATTTTGCCTTTGATTCATGCCCGCGCCTTGCCGGGAGGCGGTTCGGTTTTTCAACGTTTGTTGTCAGGTCATCAAGGGGGATTGAATTTAGATTACTGGATTGAGTTTTTGTGGAATGGGTTGGGCACCATCAAAGAAGATCCCTCGAAGTTGGGCTGGCTAAACCCATGTTTGGCGGCGTTGTGTTGGATAGGCGGGTTGGAGTTATGGAAACAGCGTTCCATGTCCATAGCGCGATGGATCTTTTTAGCGTTTTTGATGTTTTTACTGCCCGGTCTTTTAACAGAGCCAATTGAGATATACCACGTGATCGCGGTCTTGCCCCTGATTTGTGTTTTGGCGGCTTTGGGGGTTAACGGGCTTCTTTTAAAGACTAGTCTTTCGAAAAATAAAAAACTTCTTCTTTTTCTTTTGCTGGGCGTCCTTTCGTTAGGGTTTGACGCTTATCACTATGCGGGCCCCGGACAGCTGCAGGACCCGGCTTACTGGGTTCGTAATCAACGCCATTTGATGCCGGTTGATTTTTCTAGAGCCTATCCATTGTTAGAAGCGGCTCATCAAAAGGGTGTTCCTTTATTTTTGTTTCTTAATCTGAACGAAAACAATCTGGATCAGACATTGAATGTGGTGACGTCACCCTTTGACGAGATGGGCCGAACCGCGTTTTTGAAACAAGACAACCAAAAAGCAGTTTTGCTGGTGAACGCCAATTACGAGCCTTTTCTAAAAAAAGAAATGCCTGATTCAGAGTGGACATGGCTTTCGCCGGATTTGGCTAATGATGATGGCGGCTTGATGCTGGGGTTTGTTCCGGTTAACGCCTCTAACCAGCCAATCTTGGAGCGCTGGGCCAAAGCCAACGATGTTTTTAAACGCAATAATGACATTTATATGGATCCGGTTTCGGATCAGGCCAATGAGACTTTAAAAGACTTATACGCTCACTACGCTATTTTTCAAGGGGATCGATTCTTAGAATCGGTTTTTTGGCAAAAGGTCGCTTTTTATGAGATATACCGTCATCAAATCCCGGAGGCTGTCGCGGCGTTAAAAAATGGGGTACAAAATGGTTACCCCTCAGCTCAGTTTTATAATCAATTAGGGGAACTGTTCGCTTTTTTTGGAAAGAAGGATGAGGCGGAAGGTTACTTTAAAAAAGCCCTGAGTTGTCCGGTGAATCGAACGACCGCGGAAGAAAATCTAAAACACCTCCAGTTTTGAAATTGCGACTTGGACGGCTTCAAAGGCCTAATTGTCCATACTTTCATCTTATTTAAGGCTTTTTGATCACTAATGGCTCTGCTCTAATATCTAACGGTGATATTTAAGCGGGTTGGGAAGGCGTATTGATCCATGAGCTTTATCTCGTTCTCGTTTCTGTTTTTCTTTCTCCTAGTTTTAGCGGGTCGGGTTTGGTTAGGCCCCCATAAGAACGAAAAACCTTATCTGGTCATGTTGTTGGCGGCTAGCCTGGTTTTTTACGGCTCTTTCGTGCCCTGGTATCTACTGCTTCTGCTTTTCACGACCATTGTGGATTATTACGCGGGTCATAAGATTGCCCAAAGTACATCGCCCGTTTACCGCAAAAGCTACCTCGTTTTGTCTTTGACGGCGAACCTAGGCCTACTGATTTTCTTTAAATACCTGAACTTTTTATCCGGTCTATCACAGCTGTTATTGAGCCTGTTTCGGGTGCATTTCACCGCGCCGCATTGGGATATCGCCTTACCCATCGGTATATCCTTCTTTACCTTTCAAAGTATGAGCTACACGATCGATATATATAGAAGCAAGATCAAGCCGGAGAGAAGCTATTGGCGGTTCTTGCTGTTTGTTTGCTTTTTTACCCATTTGATTTCGGGCCCCATTGTGCGGGCCAAAGAGCTGCTTTATCAGTTTGACCGTAAGAGGAAGATTCGCTTAAAGGTCTATTTAGAGGGGTTTTACTTAATTGTGTCCGGGTTGTTCTTCAAAATGGTAGTGGCGGACAACATAGGGGATTACGTTAACAAATTCTGGAAATACGGCGCGGCGGATAATATGGCCGCGGCGGTGCCTTTGAGCCTGACCGTTCTCTTTTCCTGCCAGATTTTTTCTGATTTTTTGGGTTATTCCCAGATTGCCATGGGTACGGCTTATTTATTGGGCTTTAAACTGCCTCTAAATTTTAATAATCCCTACATCGCCAGCTCATTTCGGGAGTTTTGGACTCGCTGGCATATCACTTTGTCGACCTGGATCAGGGATTATCTCTATATACCGCTGGGCGGCAACCAGGGCTCGCAGCTCAAGGTTTTTTCGGCACTGATGATTACCATGCTGTTGGCGGGGCTATGGCATGGCGCCGCTTTGACCTTTATCTTTTGGGGTCTCATTCATGGACTGGCTTTGGTTTTTGAGAGAATTTTGAGGACGAATGGGTTTTTTGAAAAAAAGTCAGTGCTCATCAAGGTCTTTTGGTTTGTGGTGGTGCAGGCAACTGTTCTGGTGGGGTGGATCTTTTTCCGGTCTGATAACCTGGGTCAAGCTTCTCGAATTTTTAATAATCTATTTAACGGCGGTTTTGACCCGGAAAACGCTTTGGCGATTCTGCCGGGGCTTTGGTTTGTCATTCCCGTCCTCATTTTGCATCTCCGGGCTTTGTTAACGGAGCGGGGCTGGATACCCGCGCCCCGAATAGTTGAAAAGGGTTTTGTTGGCGCGCTGATGCTGTATGGACTATTCACTCTTTATGGGAAAACAAATGCGTTCCTCTATTTCCAATTCTAAATTCAACCGGATTCGAAACGCGCTCATTGTGTTTGGGATTACTTTTGCCATTTGCGCGGTGATGGGGTTGGCCTTTCAACAGCGGCATCCTTCAGAAGCCTGGAAGGGAACGCTGCCCGCGGTAGATCCAAACGACAATTATTTGGTGATGGAAGCCTATAACGACCAAGCCTTTGATCTTTATCAGCTGTATTACGGCATTGGCGACTCGATTCAAGCGGCCCAAAAGGCCGATGTGTTGATCTTAGGCAACTCCAAACCTTTCTTCGCTTTTCGGAATGAAGCGGTTAAGGCTTTTACCCAAAAAACGGGAATCAGAGTATTCAATTTAGCGGGATCTTATGGCGACAACCTGGCGTTAGCGAAAGCCTTTATTCACCAGTACCATCTGTCGCCCAAGATTCTGGTGATCAATGAAAACCATTTTTTCAGTACCGCGCTGTCGCCTTATGGCAAAGAAACGATTGAAATGGGGTATTGGCAGGCTTTAGTGAAAACGATGGAACATCACCTTTCCTGGTTTATCCGTTTCCACCTTCACCAGGTTTTTCCGCGGTTTGCCCTGGGGAAAATATATGGCAGTACACCCGTGGTGGAGTACCGGTCTACCCGAACGGGCTGTTTGGCTTTAGAAAACTTCATGCAGGACTACGCTGAAAGCTTAGTGCCGGTAGCGCATCAAAGAGTGACTGAGGAAACCCTTACGCCGACTGAGCTGAAGATAGCGCTGGAGTTTAAGAAAGAGATGGCCGCGCAGGGAACTCAAATTATTCTGACTAGCGTGCCTTATGGTACGGATGACATGGATCATCTGGATCAATGGGTTCGGGACCCTGAACGGAGAATACTGGTCGCTAAAGCAGAAGAACCCTACGAGAAGGTGGATGTGACGGCCAAAACACTGGCTTTGCCGTTAATAACGGTGGATTCCACGGGAATGGTAACCTTTGACGGGCGTCATTTAGATGAAGCGAGCGCCTTGCGGTTTACCCACCTGTTTTTTGACAAGTTTTTAAAAAGTTCTGAAGCCGAACTTCTTTTAAAGGCGAAGCCATAGTGGGAATAGGAAATTCAAACTTCAGAATGTTTGTGTTTTTCTTTATTTTCGCGGTATCCAACGCGCTTTTGTCTTACTTCACGCTGACCATTGAAGCCGAGCTTTGGATTTTTTTATTGGGCATACTGATTCCCGCTATTTTTTATGGTTATTCGAAAAGGATGATTTCGAAAGAGGGGTCTGAAGACGACCGGGATGTATCGATGTGGTTGTGGATAGCGGTTTTTAGTCTTGGGTTGTTTTTGCGGTTATACCACTCCACTGACTTATGCGCCTGGCCAACCCGGGATGAGGGGATCGCGTCTTTCGCGTCCTTGGAGTTTTTTAGGACAGGAAAGCCGTTTTTCTTCTCGGCCTGCGGTGAGTGGCCGCCCTTTTATGGCTGGCTTCAATATCTCTATTTTGAATGGGCAGGACCTTCCCTGAACGCTTTTTGGCGTTTTCCGTTATTTATCTCCATCGCCACCCTGCCTGTGGTTTACGCGGCGGCGAGGCAGTATTTTTCTAAGAAGACTTCATTTCTAATTTTCGGGTTAGCCTGTGTTGAGTTTTGGCCTGCCTTTTTGGGACGCTTTTCACTGTCCTATGTTCTTATCTTTTTTTGGCAGTGCTTGACCCTGGGCGTGCTGGGGTGGGCCTTTCGTCAATCCTCGCCGTCACGGGAAAAAATGGGAGCATTTCTTTTAGGCTTGGCGACGGTGGCCGGCTTTTATATTTATCCGCCGGCCTGGGCGGTAAACGCTTTATTGGTTTCGCTGGCGGCGGCGGTGTTTGGTCTGCGTCCCGGGCGGTATGGATGGTCGTTTTTGTTGGTTTTTGGATTTAGCTTTGTTCTGTTTTTAACTCCGCTTGCGATCGAGTTTCATCTTCAGGGTTATGGCGGCCATATTCGAAGTCTGTGGCCGGGCTCCGCTCTTTTGACGGTTCGGTATATATTTTTTGTCGGCTTGCCCTATCTCACCCAGATCTTCTGGGGTAACGGCGAAAATCAAATGCTATATGGGCCGGGATGGGGAGGCTTTTTAAACCCGATTTCAACGGCGCTGTTTCTTTTAGGAGTTTTTGCGATTTGGGTTTTATGGGGAACGGGCAAGGCCTGGCTTGTGGTTGGCGCGTTCTTACTCTTTTTACTCCCGGGTTTTTTCTCAAATGGCGTGGAAATGATGCGGGTGGAAAATTTAATTCCACTCCTTTTAGTGGTAATGGCATTTGGAATTCAGGCTTTAACCGCGGGGTTTAAAGCTCGATGGAAAACTATGGTTTTAGTTTTACTTCTTTTCTCCACGGGCTTTAGTTTTTATCACCTGACTGTTCCATTCGCGAATACGGTGAACCCGGGAAGTCCCCATTTTGGGGCAACCAGATCGGAAGAGTCCTTGAATAGCTATGAGGTTATTCGCTCAAAGGCACTGAAGGATGGACCGGGGCTGCTCTTTTTGGATTTTCTTTATTGTCCCTTGGATCAAACGCTATACCTGGCCACCTTCCCTTACAACGCGGGGATGAACCCTCGGCTGAAAGAAGCTAAACCGGCCTGGGCCTGTTTTTTGGTGAATATCAACTATGTACCCTTTTTAAAAAAGGAATTACCTCATGCCCAGTGGTTTGTGGTGAATCCGAAAACAACTCCCTGGGTCGGTCAATTAGTCTTGGGTGTTTTTGATTTAAATGTTGAGAACAGGGAATTGGTCGCGCGCTGGTCAAAAGCGGAGCCTGCTTTTCATCAAGTGGCTGAAACGGCGTACCAATTGCCGGTAGATGAGACGGGGGAAAGGTTGATGGAGCCTTTGGTAAAAGATTATCCCGCGATTCGGGGCGACCGCTATTTAGAGTCCGCTTTTTGGGAAGCGGTCTATTTTAACCGCTGCCGGGACAAAAAATTTCCGGAAGCCTATGAGGCGCTCTCAATGATTTTGAAACAGGGCTATCCCGCTGCGCATATCTATAACGAGATGGGCGTCTATTTTTTCGCGAAACATGATTTGAAGAAGTCTCAAAGCTCGTTTCAAACAGCGGTACGTTTGGGCGGAGATCACACCGATGCGGCTGATAACTTAAAAAGGGTTGATAAGCTGATGAAATGAGTTTGCCGGCTGTTTGTGTCTGATATATCAGGCCAGTTTTTTCAGCCAGGCGGTTAATTGCCTGGGTGATTTAAATTTTAAGTCGTAATATTTTTTGGGAATGCGGCCGCCTACAGCGACTTTGAGGCCTTTTTTTCCGATGGCTTTAAAGACCGAAATGTCGGCGATATCATCGCCCGCGCTGACGGCCAGATGATCAGGTAATTGTTTTAATAGTTTTCGAACCGCGATGCCTTTTGAAAACCCCCTGGGCATTACCTCCACCATGCTTTTTCCCTTTTGAAATGACCAGAGCCGGCCAGTGATATTTTTTCGGCATAGCTGAATATATTCTTTCTCCAGTTGCTTGATTACAGCGGGGGATAGCTTTGTGCCGCGGTAATGAAGGGTGGAGGAAAATGGTTTTTCCTCGATGTGAATACCGGGATAGGTTTGATGGAGGTCTTTGACAGCCTTCCAGATGGCAGCGGCTTCCCGGTGATATTGCTTTTCCTGTGATAGGGAAGCGAAGCGCAGACGGCCCGGAAGGTTTTGGGCCTCAAAGCCATGGGTGCCAATGATGGGAAAGTTTTTTAAACCCGACAGCCGGGTTAAAGCGGCCACATAACGGCCTGTCACAATCACCACGGCGTGTTTTTTGCGCAATTGGTAAAGCAACGCCCGTGTACTGGGGGCAAGGCGCGACTGGTTGGGGTCCTTTTTAAAGTCCGTCAAGGTACCGTCGTAATCCAAAAGAAAGAGAAGGCGGCGCGCCGCGGGAGCTATGAAAGGGCTTTTATTGTTTTTCACAGTCCGATTTTACAGAGCCGGGGCTGATTTCGGTGTGATTTTCTGGGCATTCGGCGGTCGTGGAGGAAAGGAAATCATTTTGAGGCAAAGCATGAGTGCAAGAGGACTAAAATCGATTTATAATCAACCTGGTCACTAGATAAAGCGGACGAAGGGTAAAACGAGAAACATGAAAGAAGCTCTTTCCTTTTCCGAAGAAAAAAAGTGGAAACCCATTTCGGAATTCCGCTGCCTCGTCGCGGGTATTACGGTTGATCCTCCCGGCACTAATTTTGGCCCCCGCCAGCTTTTTCATTATGAGTTCATCTGGATCATGGAAGGGGATGCCACCGTCACCTTCGACAAGCAAGTGATTAAAGCCCAGGAAGGTTCGGTTTTGCTGCGCCGCTCGGGCGTTTCAGATTATTACGAATGGTCGCCGAGCAAACACACCATGCATGCTTACGTCCATTTTGACCTGGACCCTAAACGCAGGGCCATGGTCTCCAAGAACTGGATTCCTAATTTCCGGGTAATGCCGCCCAATGATATTTTCCGTCCTCTGTTCGGTTATCTGCTGGCGTTGGAAGAAAAAAAAGAACCCTTGAAGAGCCAACTGATGATGCCGGTGTTGGATTTGATGCTCTCGAGCTATGTCACGGGAGAGGTGGCGGTAAAGTCCAAGCCCGCTAATCATCTGCCTGAATCCCTGGAACATGTTCTGGAAGCTATTCGGACCAATACGGCTCAAAATCCTCCGCCCACTATCCGCTTAAAACAATTGGCGCTGACAGCCCATACCACGCCGGAAAATCTTTGCCGGTTATTTAAAAAGTATTTAAACCTGGGGCCTCTGGAATATACCAAGCTGGCTAAATTAGACCGGGCAGCCAATCAATTGCGGCGTACCTCGCTGAGCCTCAAAGAAATCGCGCTGGCCACCGGATTTTATGACGCCTATCATCTGTCGCGGAGCTTTAAACAGATTTACGGTATCTCACCCAAAGAATTTAAAGAATCACCCTTTAGCGAGTGGCTTACACAAAAGAATCCGATTATCCGCACCTTGTATAAGCCTGAAGACTGAAACAAAGGCTTAGTTCTCCAGGTTGTTAATTTCATCCATCCTTTTCGTAATCTGATCCATAGCACGAGTCCCTATTTGAGGTACAGTTTTAGCAGAAAAGTTTTATGGTTGGCTTTGAACTCCCTGGGATTGTGGTTAACCGCGGTACAGATCCCCTACACTTAAAACCTTAAATCGTTTTGTGGTTAGATTTGCTTTCGTGTTTTTGTCTCTTTTGTGAGAACGATCTCAATTTTGTTGAAGAGTTAAAAGAGGGCTGTTTTGAAAAGAATTCAGGCCATCAATTTAAAACGATATCTTCTGTTATTGATAGCCTTGTGTTTTTGTTTTTCCAAAACTGATCTCTCGGCCCAGTGCGTCGCTTTAAGCAGCGCCTATCACTTAACCGGCACTGCGGCGGCTGGCAGCCCCAGCCCGGCCGGTGATTCGATGATCACCACCAATACGGGTACGGCGAACGGATTTACTCCCACATCAGTGCTCAGTTCCACACCGCTCTATTGGTACTCCGGGCTAATCAGCGGGCTTTATAACTCCGGAGCTTATACTTTTACGCTTTGGACTAATTCACCCGGGTCGGCCTCCAATGTAACGGTCCAATTGGGTTACAGCAATCAAGATGGTACGGGTTCGGTGGTTTTAGGCACGGCTACGGCGGACGTGAACGCCAGCGGCGCGGGAAATCACACCACTGGTTTTAACTTTAATGTCCCGGTCCTCAATTTCACCAATAAAGTTTTTTGGATTTCGATTACTCAGACCAGTGGTACGGCGGCGACCATTGTTTATAACGATGGAACTGATTTTGATTCTTTTCTTTCGACGACGGTAGGACAAAGCCCGGCCTGCCCAACCTGGACACCCACTCCTTGCGGATACACCTCGCAAACCGAAATTGACGGCACGGGCGACAAGATTATGTATATCGCCAGCCAGGGCACGGCTGACCCGGCAGGCTGGCAAAATTTAGGATTCAACGCGTCCGCCTGGTCGAATGCCGCGATTTGGACCAGCCCCACGGGAGCGGGAATCGGCGGCGTACCCTGGGCCAGCTGGGAAGCGGCGGGAACTGGCAATGGAGCGGACAAAGAGTTAGTGCTTCACTCTTTTACTATTCCAGCAGGTGCTATCGGTATTTCTGGGACGCTCAGCATGGCGGTGGACGACAACAGCACTTCTTATATGAATGGAACACTCATTCAATCCGATTCTCCCGAGTCCACCTTTGTGAGTAATCAGACGGTGCGAACCTTTGCGATTCCGGCGGGTTCCATGACGACAGGCAGTAATGTGTTGGCGATTGAAAACGGCGATTCGGTTCCGGTCTTTTTGGGTTACGACTTTCAGCTGGTTATTTACTACACCATTCCCTGCGTCACACCGACAAATACCTGGACTTCGACGCCTACGCCAACCCACACCAACACCAAAACGGCCACGCCTACACCGACCTTTACCAATACCAACACGAATACAGACACCAGCACTTTTACGAATACCGCGACCAATACGGCTACCAAGACCGCGACTTCTACTTTTACCCAGACCTTTACCAGCACCAACAGTTCTACTTTCACCAATACGGCCACCATGACTTCCACGAATAGCCAGACCAATACGGTGACTTCAACCGCCACGGCTACTTTCACCAATACGCTGGTTAATACGGTGACTCATACCAATACCTACACCAATACAGCCACATCGACTTTTTCCAATACTTACACCAATACGGCAACTGCCACCGCTACGGCTACTTTTACTAATACCCTCATCAATACCGCGACGCAGACAAATACTGACACCAACACGGCCACGTCCACTTTTAGCCCTACCTATACCAATACGGCGACGCCGACTGTCACCGCGACATTTACCAATACCTTTATGAACTCGCCTGCTTTCACGAATACATTTACGGATACGGATACCCCGACCTATACCAATACGGCCACGATGACTTTTACGAATACGGTGACCAGCACTTTTACCTCGACGCCGACAGAGACGATGACTTTTACCGCCACGCCTACGGCCACTTTTACCAACACACATACCATGACCGATACGCCTACGATGTCTAACACACCCACCCGAACCTTTACCAACACAGATACTCCGACAACTACCAATACATTCACTTCAACCTTTACACCCACCATCACGCCGACCTTTACCTGGACGTTTACTGCGACGCCTGTGGGCGCTTTTACAGTGAGAGTGAATGTGTATAACAGCGCGGGGGAAGTGGTGAAAACGATTGAGGTAGTTCACTTTGCCCAGCCGGTCAACAGCCTTTCGATGCCGGCAGGCGATGTGATTACGACTTTGACTGGAACGGGTAGTACGGTTCAGCTTTATTTCGAGGGTGTGCTAATCGGAAGCTGGGATGGGTCCAACAATAGCGGTGATCCTGTCTCGAACGGCGCCTACGAGGTGAAGGTGGATAATATCGACCCTTCCGGTGTGGTCACCAGCGTGTCCCACCAGGTGATCGTGAACCGCAATTTATCCCAGGCCGCCGCGAACATTTTTAACTCATCCGGGGAGATCGTGAAAAGACTTTATCAAACAGTGAGCAACTCCACTGGTGCGGAAATGACGAATGTCAATTTGAGCTCGAATGTTTTGAGTCCGGGTGTTTCCAAATTCTCTGGTAAGGTCGGCGTCGTTCAAATTTTAGTGATGACCTCAGGTTCACCGGTGACGCTGTCGTGGGATGGGACCAGCGACGCGGGCAATGTGGTGACGCCCGGCGTTTATGTCATCGAGGTTCATTGGAATAACGGGCAGGGAAGTTTGCTTGATATTACCCGCGATATTTTAGTCGCGCCCGATGCGGGCAGCGGAGCGGTGGTGGCCAGGCCTAATGAGCTCATCAGCGACAAAGGAACCATGACGACGATCTTTGATGGAGCGGCTGTGGCTAACGCGTCTTCGTTAAAAGTTGAGATTCATACACTGACAGGTCAATTGGTCTCGGTGGTTTCTAACTTGCCCGGAACCTTAACGGCCCCCTGGAACGCTTCGGGATCCGCCAGCGGTATTTATATTGCCGTAGTGAGTGTGTTAGATGGACAGGGAAATACGATTCATCAGCAAAGATTAAAGGTGCTGGTAGTTCACTAAAATTCAAATGTTTGAATCATTGTTTTCGACCGTTTATTTTGGGTTTTTTGCTGTTTTTGGGGTTTGGAAATGGGCATCAATATCTTCCATGCCTTTCATAATCCCATCGTTAGTGATTTTCCTAAAATCGGTTACAGTTTTCTCGATGAACCTTGCAGGGTTCATATGTAAAACCAAATAGGACAAAGAATGAAACTATCATTCATCCAAAAATCGATTTCCTACACAACGTCCTCGAAACGTTTTTTGTTCTTCGCACTCCTCCTCCTTTCTTTCTTCAGCGCCTCTATGGCCCAAGCTCAGTGGACTCTTACCTGGAGTGATGAATTCAACGGCCCGAACGGCAGCGCTCCTGATCCAACCAAGTGGACTTACGACACGGGTATCAACCAGCCTAATGGTGAAGTGGAAAATTACACGAACTCCAGGAACAACTCCTATATGGATGGCAGCGGCCATCTGGTCATCCAAGCTTTGGACCCGGGCGGCAATAACGGCGCGATGGGGAGCTATACTTCGGCCCGCATGAAAACCCAGGGGTTGTTCAACCAAGCCTACGGCAAGGTTGAATGTTCCATGCAGCTGCCCGCGGGCGGTACGGGTATCTGGCCGGCTTTTTGGATGTTGGGTCAGAACATCGGTTCGGTGGGGTGGCCGGCTTGCGGCGAGATCGACATGATGGAAGATGGTCTGCCCTGGTCGAATACTATTATTGGCGGTCATATGCACGGGCCTGTGAGCGGCGGCGGCGACTATAACGGCGGCGCGGGCATCGGCGTGAATACCAGCCTTCCCAGCGGTACGGTTAACAGCGGCTTCCATACTTACGGCTGCCAATGGAGCCCGAACCAAGTTCAGTTCTATATTGACGGCAGTATCTACCTCACCGAAACCCCGGCCCAAATGCCGGGCGGCGGTACTTGGGCATTCAACCATCCCTTCTTCATTCTTCTCAACCTGGCTATCGGCGGTATCTCGGGAAGCCCGACGGGGTCGTCCTTTCCTCAACAGATGTTGGTGGATTATGTCCGCGTTTATAAATTGACCAATAACGGCACTTCTCCTTATGGCGGTACGGCGGTGAACATTCCCGGCACCATCCAGGCCGAAAATTACGACACCTATAACGATGGTAATGATCCAGCCCAACCGGGTACGGGTTTCGCTTACAACGCTTTAGCGGCTACCAACACCAGCGGTCAGTACCGCACCGGTGAGTCGATGAGCGTTGAGGCTTGCAGTGACGCGGGCGGCACCTACGATGTGGATTACACCAGCCCGGGCCAGTGGCTGCAATACAGCATCAATGTGACCACCGCGGGTAACTATAATTTGACCGCCCGTGTGGCCAGCAGCGGTCAGGGCGGTACTTTCCATTTTGCTTTGGATGGAACGACCATTACGGGTGAGATGACTTGTCCCGATACGGGCGGCTGGCAAAATTACGTGGATGTGACCGCGACCGGCATCAACCTCACGACCGGCTCTCATAAATTGCTTTTGGTTGAAGACACCATGGGTACGGGCAACGCGGGCGTTTGTAATTTCAACTATATCAATCTGGCGATGGCGAACCCTCCGACAGCAACGCCCACCTTTACGCCGGTGGTTTCTTCTTCCTGGAGAGTGGTGGCGGGCGGCCCCGCCCATACGGATTGCAATAGCAACAATTGGGCGGCGGACGAAAACTTCAATGGCGGCACTGGCGCTACCACCGCTAATACGATCACGGGTTCAACGCCTTGTTCCAGCGACCAGGCGCTTTATCAGGACCAGCGCTATGGCAGCAGTTTCAATTACAGCTTTAATGTTCCTGCCGGCTCTTATCAAGTCACTTTAAAATTCGCCGAAACCTACTCGGGCGATTTCGCCGCTGGCGACCGTGTTTTTAATGTGGCGATTAATGGCACCACGGTTTTATCTAACCTGGACGTTTATGGAACAGTCGGGGCCAATACCGCGCTGGATAAGGTTTTCAACAACATCGCCCCATCGGGCGGGGTGATTACCATTCAATTTACCGGTACCAGCAGCGCGGATACCAACGCGGATGTTTCTGCCATCCAAATTATTCCTCAGCCCGCTACGCCCACTAAAACGCCCACTTTTACTCAAACTTTCACAGCTACCACGACGCCTCCGGTTTGCGCGTCCTGGATAGTGAATGGCAGCGCGTCATTGGGCACTGCGGTGACTTTGACCACCGCGACCAACAGCGTGACGGGGTCAGCCTGGAATGCCACCAAGATTGATTTGACGAAGAACTTTAATATGACTTTCAAAGCCTATTTTGGAGCGGCTGGCGGAGCGGACGGCATCGACTTTGTTTTGCAGAATGACCCCCGGGGAACAGCGGCTCAGGGAAGCGGCGGCGGTAGTAAGGGTTATTCAGGAACGGGAATGGTTACGCCCTCCATGGCATTCGACCTGGAAACTTATGGTAGCAACGGCACCTTGCAGGCGTTGGAAAATGGCAGCACTACTAATACTTGCACTTATGTAGCGGGAACCTGTCCCTATGTTTTCCCATCCAACATCTCTAATTCGGCGGAACACACCTATCAGGTGGCCTGGAGCGCGGCCGCAAAACAATTGATGCTGATTGTGGATGGTACGGTGGTGATGGTTTATAACCGCGATCTGGTGGCTTCGGTCTTTGGGGGAAACAGCAATGTTTACTACGGCTTCACGGCGGCTACGGGAGGATCAAACAACCTCCAATACATATATGAAGTCAGCTGTGTGAACGCGACTCCGACCTTTACCTCTACTTTTACACCGACCTACAGCAACACGACCACCGCTACTAAAACAAGTACGCCTACTGCCACCATCACCAATACTTATTCCAGCACGGCCACTAGCACCAATACGGCCAGCGCAACACCTTCTAATACCGCGACAACCGTATTCACCTCGACTTCGACATCCACATCTTCGCCTACCAAAACCTATACCTCTAGCCCGACCGCGACTTATACCAACTCGAACACAGCCACGGCGACCAATACCAACAGCGCGATTTCTACCGCGACCTTTACTTCGACTCCTACATTGACCTTCAGCTTTACCATCACTAATACGCCGGCGGGTAGCTGGACCGCGGTGAATACGGCGACTGCCACAGTTTCAAACACCTTTACTAACACTGCCACCCCTACCTCAACTTCAACTAATAGCTTTACTCCGACATTCACTCCCTCGTCCACCCAGACGCTGACTCCGACCAACACGGTTCAAAATACGGCCACGACCACGGCGACTAATACGTTAACCCGCACCGCTACCGCGACTTTGACAAACAGCCTGACGCCGACCAATACGGGAACCAGCACCGCCACACCCACCTCTACCTATAGCGCCACATCGACGACTACCAAAACACCGACCAGCACCTGGACGAATACGCCGACTTGGACCTTCACCGCGACACTGACCTTTACCAGGACACAGATGCCCGTGGCGACAGCGACCTTTACGTCCACCCCGACCCGAACTCCCGTACCGCCTACGGCCACACCCACAGCCGTCAGCGGTTGCGCCGGTTTACCAAATTGGAATGGAAACTTTGTGGCTTATTCCACGGGACAAAAGGTGGATTACAACGGCGAGATTTATCAATGTATTCAGGCGCACACGTCTGAACCTAATTGGATGCCCCCGGTGGTTCCAGCTCTCTGGAAAGATTTGGGCGCTTGCGGATCCTCGCCGGCTCCGGCATTAGCGGCGGCTTCGCCGGTGGTTTTCCCCAATCCGGCGACTTCCTCGACGGTGACCCTGCAATTGCCGGTGTCGAACGCGACTAATGTGACAGTCCAGGTTTACACGGTGGCTTTCCGTGAAATTAAAACCATTACACAGGCTCAGGTGATAGGAAATACCATGACGATCGCGCTAATGGACAAAGCGGGCAGCCAATTGGCGGATGGACTTTATTACTTCACCATTCAAGCCAACGGCCAACACTGGACGAATAAGGTGCTGGTTTTACGCTGATTTAAATCGGTTGAATTCAATCAAATGGCCGATTTTGGCCAATTTTTTCCATTCTTTTGATAATCCCATCGTTAGTCTTTTTGGCCAATTCGGGTACAGTTCCTGCGTAAACCTTGAAGGGTTTATACTGATAACTGAACGGGACCCGCATGCCATCATTTTTGTCTAAAAAATTATCGATGTTTTCGGTCCACTCAAATCGTTTTTGGCTTTCCCTCTCCTTAACAGCCCTGATATGTACAACCTTTACCTCAACTGTTCTCGCTGACTATACATGGGAAGAAGTTCCCAGCGGTTATGGTTTGGCCTGGAGCGACGAATTTAACGGCTCGGTCGGCAGCGCGCCCAATAGCGCCAATTGGAGTTATGAAACCGGCGCGGGCGGCTGGGGTAATAATGAAAAAGAGAATTACACGACCAGCACGAACAACTCACAAATTATTACCGACGCGAATGCCACGGATGGGAAAGCTTTAGGCCTCATTGTTTTAGATCCGGGTGGTAACAACGATGTGGCGGGGAGCTACACATCCGCCCGATTGAACACCAACGGTAAACAAACTTTTCAATATGGCTACATGGAAGCCCGCGCCCGTATGCCTTACGGCCAGGGTATCTGGCCCGCTTTTTGGATGTTAGGCACGAATATTGGAACCGTCGGCTGGCCCGCCTGCGACGAAATTGACATCATGGAAAACATCGGCCAGTCGGGTGACCAGGCCAATAACCACGGTTCGCTGCACGATGGTAATGACACGACTCAAATTTTCACCTTAACAGGCGGACAGCTTTACCATAATGCCTATCACACCTATAGCGCTCTGTGGCAGTCCAATGAGATTCAGTTTTTTGTCGATGGCAACTTGTATGAGACGGATACTCCCGCCACGCTCAGCAATAACTGGGCTTTCAATCATTTCAATTATTTTCTTTTGAACTGCGCGGTTGGCGGCAGCTGGCCGGGTGAACCGGATGGTACCACTTCTTTTCCCCAGACGATGTATGTGGATTATGTTCGGGTTTATCAAACCGGTTTTGCCACACCAACGCCGGTCGTTCAATCGAACTGGCGGGTGCGCTGCGGCGGGGATAATTACACCGACACCCAGGGGAATCTTTGGGTCGCGGACACAAACTTTACGGGCGGCTGGCCAGGCTCTACGGGCACGGCTATCTCGGGAGCTTTACCGGCGGCGGGGGATCAAACGCTTTATCAATATGAACGCTATGGCAATACAACGGGCGGGGAAACGCTCACATACACCTTTAATGTACCGGCGGGTTATCCCTACAACGTAACACTGAAGTTTTCTGAAGACTATTACACCGGCGCGGGACTGCGAAAATTTAATTACGCCATCAATGGCGTGACTGAAGCGACTAACTTTGATATTTTCGCTGACGCTGGCGCGGCTTTTAAAGCGGACGATAAGGTTTATAACAATATTGCACCCGATGGAAACGGGCAGATAGTGATTCAGTTCACCCAGGGAGCCGCGGACAATCCGAAAATTGACGCCATACAGATTTTGCAGGTGCCCCACACGGCAACGCCGACTTTCACCAATACGGCGACTTCTACTTTTAGCTCGACCAAAACCTTAACGCCGACCAATACGGTGGCTGTCACCTCCACCTATACAGGAACGCCTACTTTTACGGCCTCTAATACGTTTTCTTCCACGGCGACCGTCACTAAAACGCTGACCTTTACTAACACGCCGGCCTTTACCTCGACCTACACGGGAACGCCCACTTTAACCGCGTCCAATACCTACACGTCTACTTTGACCCCAACCAATACAGCGGCTTTAACCGCGACCTTTACTTTAGCGTTCACCAACACGGCTACGGGGACGCCCACTATGACTTTTACGGGAACGGTGGCCACTTCGACCTTTACCTTGACGCCTTCCGCGACCGATACCCTGACCGCGACCTCGACGCCAAGCTCTACATTTACGGCAGCCAATACGTCTACCTTTACCTCAACTCAGACCCTGACACCAACGCCGAGTTTTACGGCTACCGCCACAACAGCCCTAACCGCTACGCCGACTTATACTCCGACCAGCTCAACGGTGATCGCTAACGGCTTGTGCAAACGCGTGGTGGCTTATTACACCGGATGGACCAGCGGCAGCTACAGCGCGGCGCAGGTGCCTTATACCAAATTGACGCACATCAACTACGCCTTCATCATTCCCACGGGTACCACGGGCGCTTTGGATACTTCTGGTTTTAACACGACTGATGGCGCCAGCCTGATTACCAATGCCCATGCCAATGGGGTAAAAGTTCTTATCTCGGTCGGCGGCGCGACGGGCTCGGCTAATTTCTCCGCGATCGCGGCGACCTCGACTTCTCGAAATAATTTCGCCACGCAGGTTTATAACTTCTGCGTCGCTCATAATTTTGACGGGGTTGATATCGATTGGGAATTTCCGCAGAGCACCGCGGATAAGGCGAACTTTGATCTCCTTTTGCAGGCTTTAAGAACCCAAATGCCTTCGCCCTATTTGATCAGCGCCGCGCTTTCGCCGGACAGTTATTACGACGGCTTCCTCGATTTGGCGACGATGAAGAACTATATGGATTTCTTCAACATCATGGCTTACGACTATCACGGCAGCTGGACGAATCACTCGGGCCATGTGGCACCGCTGTTCCAGGCGGCGGGTGAAGCGGCTTTTGGCCATACCAACGCTAATACGGCTTACGCGGTGAGCTACTTTACGGGGCAGGGTGTTCCACCTTCGCAGATTAACTTTGGATTGGCCTTCTACGGTTATAGCTTTAATACCTCGGATATTTATCAATCCTGCGGCGGCAATTGCGCGACCAATACTTATACCTACGCCCAGATTTATTCGATGATGAGCGGCTGGAGCTACTACTGGGATAATTTGGCCCAGTCGCCTTACTTGCTCAATGGAACGACAACCTTATCTTTTGACGACCCCCGGTCGGTTAGCGCCAAAGCCAATTACGCTTTAAACAACGCCAATCTGGGCGGTGTGTTTATGTGGGCTTTGAACGACGACTATATCGGCCCGGGCAACCAGCCGCTGTTAAATCAAATGGTTCAAGAAGCGTCGCTTTGCGGCAGCGCTACTCCGACGCCCTATCCTTCCACTACGCCTTTCCCCACGAACACGGCCACGATTACACCGACGCCCTGGATCGCCACCAGCTACCGCATTAACGCGGCGGGCCCTAACTATACGGATGGATCGGGCAATCTCTGGATGGCGGACAGCCAATATATAGGTGGAACCGCGGCGGCCCCAATTGGAAACAACATCACGAATACATCGGATAAAACCTTGTATCAAACCGAACGCTACGGCAGCCCCTTCAGTTATGTGCTGAAAGCTCCTGTGGGTTCTTATCAAGTAACGTTAAAGTTCTCTGAAAATTACTGGAGCGCCGCGGGAAGCCGCGTGTTTAACGTGTCGATCAATGGCGCGACGGTATTGACGAACTTTGATATTTTCGCCGACGCGGGCGGCCAATTTATCGCGGACGACAAGGTGTTCAACAACATTACCTCCAACGGCGCCATCACGATTCAATTCGGCCCGGCCAGTAAAGACATGGCCAAGGTGGACGCTATTCAGGTCATTCAACAGCCGCCGACTGCGACCGCTACTCCGACCAAAACGAATACGCCGACCTATACTTTGACGCCGACAATTACCTTGTCGCCGACCTTTACCCCCACCTATCCGCCTGGAACTTATACGCCCACCGCTACCTTTACACCGACCAATACACCGCCATCTTTCACGCCCACCCTGACGACGACTTGGACCGGTACGGCGACCGCGACTGGAACTCCGACAACGCAGATTAGCGTTACTAAGCCGGTGGTAGCGCCGAACCCTGTGACGGGCAATGGCCAAACAGTTACGCTTTGGGTGAATAACCCGACCATTGGCAATTTGCACGTGAAGCTCTTTACCATCGCGTTCCGCGAGGTGAATGAGCAGGTGTTTAATCATGTGGCGGCGGGAGTAACGGGATTGACTATTGATCTACATGACAAACGCGGCAATCAACTGGCCGATGGGCTTTATTACATTGTGGTGGATGGAAATATCGCGCGCGGTATGACCAAACTGCTGATCCTTCGTTAAACCAAAACCTTAATTATTTGGGCGCCGGGCCGGTCGATGACCGGACGATCAGCTTTGTGGATTCATATTGCTGAGAGGGAACGAAACCTTCCGGACTTTTAATCTGACTGATTAAAAGTCGGGTGGCCGCGGCGCTGAGGCCTTCCATGTCCTGACGGATAGTCGTCAGTGAGTAGGGCGCCACCGAAACCGCGGGAATGTCGTCGTAACCGGCGATACTGATATCTTTTCCTACCTTTAACCCAGCTTCGGTCACGGCGTCCCAGGCACCCATGGCCAGCATGTCATCGCAGGCGTAAATGGCGGTGGGTTTTTCAGAAAGTTTCAGCAGCTTTTTCATTTCGTCATAACCGTTGTGCTTAATAAATCCATCGCTGGGAACAATAAAGTTTTTTGGAACCGAAAGGCCGTGTTTGGCCATGGCGTTTTTAAAACCTTCCAGCCGGTCTTTGGCGTTTTGAACATTGTGAATGGGACCGGCCAGGCAGGCGATTTTTTTATGCCCCAGATTAATTAAATGCTCCACCATCATTTCGCTGGCTTCAATGTTATTGGTGTCCACGAAGGAAATGTCGGGGCTTTGAGCGCGGTGGCCCACCATGACCACCGGAGTGGATTGACGGCTTAGCTCTAAAAGATGTTTTTCCTCCAGGCTGGGAGAAATCATCAGCACGCCGTCCACATTGTTCTGAAATACCCTGTCCACGATTTCCTGCGGATCTGGAATACCGACTAAAAAATTAATGAGAAGCCCTAAGTTGTGGCTTTGAATCACCTGAGTCGCGCCCACCAAAATACCGTTGTACCAATCGCTTTTAAAATTAACAGGGAAGTTGTTAATGTGAAAAAAGATCTCGATTAAGTTTGTGCGGTTGCTGACCAAACGCCGGGCGCTGATGTTGGGTTTAAAGTTTAGCTCTTTAATGGCTTCCAGAACTTGAAGTCTGGTTTTTTCCGTGACGACGGAATTTTTTTTATTGAGAACCCTGGAAACAGTCGCGATGGAAACTTTTGATTTACGCGCGACATCGTAGATGGTGGCGGGTGGTGTCGGTTTTTTGGGGGTCATATGATATTGACGTTTTCATGTACAAAATTGATTTGGGTCATTATTGGTCAATAAAGGTGTGGGTCAATCCAAAACAAAATAGTGACTAAAGTATGACAAGAAAGTGTGAGGAATGATCTGGGTTAACTGATTAACCTAGCGTTCACTTCGGTTTGACACCCCCTACCAGTACTGGTAGTTTTGATGGAACAGCAACGCGCTTGGAAGCGCTTTATTGCTGAGGATGTAAGCGTTTACAAGTTTTTGTGAATGGGCTTGCGTCGGAACAACTTAAAACGATTTTAATGCGCTCTTGAAGGAGGCCCAGCCTTAAATGTTCAATCGGTTGTTTGTTTTTTTAGCCACCGCCTTCTTTTCTACCACCATACCCACCATATTCCCGCTCTCCAAGCTTCCTTCCAAAGGTTGGTTGAATTCCATTCTGGATTATTTCTCTTTTTCTTTTGGTCTTACTAAAAACGTTTCGTGGATGTGCCTTGATCTTATTCAGGGGAAAGGAGTTCAAAACGTTTGATGCTGAAACATCAAAATAAAATTCATTTCTTTTTACTGGGCCTTTTGGTTTTGATCTTGCCCGGTCTATCCATGGCGCAAGTTCCCAAAGCCACCGCGGTAGGCCAGCCGGCGAGCTCGGCCGCTTGTCATGTTTTGGTTCTCTATGACAATACGCAAGCCTATTCCTCTGGCATCGCGACGGGAAGCCAGGGGGTTGATGACTTTTTGACCAGCGCCGGTTCTTTTACGAACGGCGCCTTTTTTCAATCCACTTACGCGGGCTACGGTTTTAACTTTACGGTCGACGCGGTCGCGGTTCCGGGCAGCTACAACAGCGGCAAAACCTGGACCAGCGGTTCCAGTGTTTCGTCTTTAGCGCCGATGGCTATCACGCCGCAAAACTACTGTATGGTTTTTGATCTGCGCTTTTCCCAATGTAACTACAACGATTACAGCGGCACACCCCAGGGCAGTCCCTGCCAGGCTCCCATCCCTGGTAACGAAACCGCCGCGGAAGATACCATCACCAGCGCGGATGATACGGTTTACGCGGCCTATGTTTCTCAGGGCGGCGGACTTTTTATTTTGGGCGATAACTTTTATGACCCAAGTGCGCACGCCGGAGCGGGATACGAAGAAGGTTTCATTACCCGCATGGAAACCATGTACAAAATGGTGAACACGGTGGCCAGCACGGGTGTAACCCAAAACGCTTTTCAGGTGGTGGGCGGCGCGAATTCCAACGATAACGTGGGCGCGGTCGGCAATCCTTATGGTATTAACACCAACGTGTCAAACCTAGTGGGTATGGGCTACTCGCTGGGTGCGGTTTATCCAGGGCCGGTGATCGGCGTGGGTTCGGCTCAGGTTTTCGCCCAGGAGCAGGATTTCAGCGAGCCGATGGGGTTAGCCTGGCAGGGCGCGGCGTTGAAGGCGGGCTATGCAGGCTCGATGATTTATTGGGCTGACTCTAACGTGATGAATATTTTTGCCCTGAATAGCGGTAACGGCAACTTCGCCTACTTCCTGAGCAACATGGCGACCTTCCTGGATCACGGTACCTGCTGCGGCGCTACACCGACGCCGACCAATACGGCAACTAACACCCCGACGAAGACCCCGACCAATACCTTTACTCCTTCGCCTACCTTTACGAACACGCCGACTAAAACCTTTACGAGCACCTTCACGAATACCTTTACCAGTACGCCGACCCCGACCAATACGGATACCAGAACCTTCACGGCGACTTTTACCAATACCTTTACCAGCACTTATACCAATACTTTCACCAAGACTTTTACCGCCACCTTTACGAATACCTTCACCAATACCCTGATGAACACCGCCACCTATACCAACACCTTTACCAATACGCCGACCAATACTTTTACCAAGACTTTTACGGCCACTTTTACGAACACCTTTACTAATACTCTGATGAATACGGCTACCCTGACCAACACCTTTACCAATACGCCGACCGCGACCTATTCCAACACGTTCACCAAAACCTTTACCGCTACCTTTACCCCGACTTACACCAACACCTTTACTTCGACTTTTACCAATACGGCTACTAATACGCTGGTGAATACGGGAACTAACACAAATACCTTTACGAATACCCCGACGTTTACTTTTTCCAGCACGCCGACTAAGACGCCGACCGCGACCTTTACGGCTACTTTTACCAATACCTTCGTGAATACACCGACCTTTACCGATACTTTCACCAACACGTTTACGCCAACCGCAACCGACACTTTAATGAATACCGCGACTTTTACAGATACCTTTACCAGTACAGCCACACCTACTTTTAGCAATACCACCACCGATACCTTCACCTTTACGCCGACGCCTACGGACACCAATACTTTTGTGAATACCCCCACTCACACCAATACCTTTACGGATACGGCCACCAATACCTGGACCGCGACTAATACCAGCACCTATACGCTGACGCCTACCAGCACGGCTACCCGCACCCAAACCAACACCTTTACCTTCACCGCCACCCCAACCCGAACCTTTACGGATTCGCCGACGTTAACCTTTACCAATACGGCGACCAGTACACCCAGCTTCACTTCCACCCCGACCACCAGCATTGGATTATCCAAAAAGGTCTCTGAAAGCCAGGCTCACGCGGGTGACTCTTTAACTTATTCCATCGCGGTCACGGTGTCGGGCAATAGCGCCAGCGGGTTAGTGGTGACAGACACTCTGCCGGCGGGTGTGACTTTCTCAGGATTCTCAACCTCGAACCCTGTGGCGGGAAGTTTTAACGCTTCCACGGATGTTTTGAGCTGGACGATGCCGTCGCCTTTGGCGCCCGGTGTTTATACGCTGACTTATCAAACCGCGGTGAATGGTTTTGTGGCCGCGGACACGGTGCTTTTGAATAAGGCCCAGTTGACCGAAGCTGGATCACTTTTGCCGATCAATGTCAGCGCTCCGGTGACGGTGATAGGAACCTTTACGGTCAAAGTGAATGTCTATAACAGCGCCGGGGAAGTGGTGAAGAGTATTTTGATTAAGGCCTTCTCGGCGCCGGTGAATAACATTTCGCTGGAGTCCAGCAATACCATTACTTCTCTTAAAGGCCCGGGCAGCACGATCGAGCTTTTCTACAACGGTTTTCTGATCGGCACCTGGGATGGAACCAATAATTCGGGATCGCCTGTTTCCAATGGAAGCTACGTGATCCAGGTAGACAACGTCAGCGGTTCAGGCATCGTGACCAGTGTTTCGCAAAAGGCCATCGTGAGCCGCAGTTTGTCGAATATCTCCGCGAATGTTTACAACTCCGCGGGTGAAGTGGTCCGCGTCTTGTATTCGGTGGTCGACAATCCGATGGGCGCGACGATGAGCAACGTCAAATTAAGCTCGGATGTGCTCAGGCCTAGCTTGACCGCTTCGGCTCCAACGGGCTCTGAGAGGTCCAACCAGGCCACGATCGTGATTGAGACATCTGGAACTCCCGTGACTTTAATTTGGGATGGAACGACCAACGGCGGATCGCTGGTGACGCCGGGTGTTTACAGCATTGAGGTTCATTGGAATAACGGCAGCGGCGAAACCGCCGATATTAGCCGTGAAATTGTGGTGCTGTCTGACTCGGGCGTTAGCGCGGCGGCCATCGCCCGTCCCAACGTGCTCAATAAGATCAATGGCATGAGCACGACCTTTGACGCGCGATCTGTACCGAACGCTTATTCCATCAAAGTTCAGATTTACACCGTCACCGGTGAGCTGGTGAAAACCCTGACTTCGGGCGGCGCGGTGGAAACCGCCTGGGACGCTTCGGGTGTGGCCAGCGGTATTTATGTTGCCTCGGTTGAGATAGACGACGCCAACAGCGGAGTCATTAATCGGCAAAGGTTGAAAGTTTTGGTAATGCATTAATTGGCGGTGGGGTTAGCGGTGCCGTTGTGCAGGGGCTGAAAACGTTTTCGGCCATAAAGATAAAATTCGGAGGATGGGATGACTAAGAAAGTACTGATGCTGGCGGGAATGATTCTACTTTTGAGCGGGTTCTCAAAAGTGTTGGCTTCGCCCAACTACGTCATCGCGGCTTACGCTCCGGGATGGAATTCCAACACGAGCTATAATTTCGTGGGGAATTATCAAACCGCCATTCCCTGGTCCACTTTATCCCACGTTTATTTCGCTTTCGCGACTGTGGGTGGAACAGCGGTGCATCTGTCGGATCCCAACGCTATCGCGGCGGGTCTTTGCAGTTACGCTCATGCCAACGGGGTTCGCTGCTACCTCTCAGTAGGTGGAGCTTCCGGCAACAACTGGCCGACGGACACCACGAATGACGCGAACTGCTCCACACTGGCGCAAAATATCGCGAACCTTTTAACCGCGACCGCGGGAGTGACCTTTGACGGTATCGATATCGACTGGGAAGTTCCTAACACCGGCGCGCCCGCCCAGAGCGCCTTTTTCGCGGGGCTCATCAATAATTTGCGGACGGACTTAAACGCGAAAACGCCTGGACTGGCCAAGTCGGGCAAGTACCCTACTGAATCCAATGTGGGTTTGAGCATGTACCTGGAGGCCGGCTATTACGTTTGCGATTACAGCAGCTTGTCCTCGGCTGTCGCTAATTTGGATTGGTGTACGCAGAGCGGCTATGACATCAACATTAATGTGGGCGGCGATATTTATCAGGGAGCTTTGACCGAACCCACCTATTCTTTTACGAACTGCGTGAGTCAATCCGTACTGGCGGGTATATCGGAAGTGGCTGGCTTTTTTAACTCCTACAGCGGAAGCCAGATTCCTTATAACAAAATGATTTTGGGGATGCCTTTATATGCCCGCAACTCGAACGGGTCGGCCACTCAGCCTGACGCTGTGGTGGGGACCGGAACTTTTGGGTCTTACGATACGACCCGCTGTGAATGCCCCACAACTTATGGCGGCGTTTCTTACGGCGTGGATACGGCTCAATCCTTTTGCGACAAAATCAACTGGGCTCTCGGAAAAGGTTACCGCGGTATAGGAATGTGGGATCTGGGACAGGGTCTGCCGACCAACGCCAATTCGATGACGACCAGTATTTGGAACGTCCTGAACGGCACTAATAGCTGCGTTACGGTTTCGAACGGCTGCGGCGCCAGCACTTGTACGCCTACGGTGACTCCGACAGGAACTCCCTCCTGCGGTACGGTCATTTCTAATATGGAAAACGGATTAACTCAAAATAACTTATTGGGACAATGGAGCGATTACGTGCCCACAGGTACGACGGCCACCATGACCAATACTATTAATGACGGATTGAACGGATCGGTTTATGGAATGAGGATGAGCGGCGCTACGACTATCAGCAATACGGCCACTTTTAATACGGGTTTGGCTTTGGCGCCAGGCACTTATAACGCTTCTTCGGCAGGGCAGAGCGGTATCGTTTTCTCAGTCCGGGTAGACCAATGGACGGGAACCAGCCAGCCCGCGACTATTTTGGTGGAAATGCAAATTACCGGCTCCTCGGGAGCGGAATATTCGACGACTGTCGTGGTACCAGCCAGCTATGTGGGCAATGGAACGTTTAAATCGGGAACGACCTACCATGCCACGGTTTTCTTTAGCTCTTTCAGCTGGGTGGGCTGGGGAACGGCGGGAACCAATCCCATGACGACCAACGCTTTGTACCTGCTCACTTTCGCGGCGCAGCCTTCAGCGTCTGTGAATTTCAATTACGACATGACCGTGGACGATATTTACTTTAGCTGTCCGCCCACGCCCACCTTTACCCCGACATCGACGGCGACGGCGACGTTTACCAGTACGCCCAGCCCGACGAAGACCTCGACGTCTACCTTTACCAATACGCCGACGAATACGACGGCCATGACTTCGACCTTTACGTTTACGCCCAGCAATACGGCGACTCAAACAAGGACGAATACGGCGACTTTTACGTCTACTGCCAGCAACACTTCGACCAATACTTTGGCGGCGACGTCGACCTTTACGTCAACGGCAACGCAGACCTTCACTCATTCGCCGACGGTAAGCAGTACCTTTACCAGTACGGCTACCAATACGGATACGAAGACGGAAACCAGCACTTATACGAATACGTCAACGGCGACAATTAGTAATACGCCGACGATTTCTCCTACGGTTACCAATACCAGTACGGGTACTCAGGCGCCTACGGGAACCTTTACCAATACGCCGACACTGACTTTCACGGCTTCCGCTACGGCGACGCCTAGCAACACGGTGACGGTGGTTAATACGGCAACCAGTACCTTTACACTGACGCCCACGAATACTTTTAGCTCGACCATCACCAATACACCTAATGGGCCTACCTTTACCTTTACCAACACGCCCACGGCAACGATGACCCGGACGAATACGAATACGGCAACGAATACTGTGACGGCCACAGCGACCCTCACTTATTCCAGCACGATTACGAATACGCCCAATGGTCCTACGGCTACCTTTACGAATACGGCGACCGTAACAGACACCTATACGGTGACTAGTACGGCCACGTTAACCCATACCAATACGGTGACGGATACGGCGACGGTGACCAACACTTTCACCAATACCTTTACACCGACCCACACCTTTACCTTTACCTCGACGCTGACCTTTACGCCGACGCCGACTCTGTCCAATACGCCGACCGCGTCCTGGACGGCGACCAGCACTTATACGTCGACGTTTACGCAAACAGTGACGAATACAGTGACCAAAACCTTTACGCCGACCGCGACGTCAACACAGACGCTGACGTTTACGCCGACGACTACCTTTTCGGCCACGCCGACGGCGATTAACCAAAACCGGGTTTCACCGCCATTTCCCAATCCGGCTTCCACCGGACCTGTGGAGATTGACGTGACCACGCCCACTTCCGCTTCGATTGAAATGGAAGTGTTTACCACGGCCTTCCGTAAAGTTTTGACGAGGCATTACACGGCGAACGTCAGCACGGGTCAATTTGGCACCTTGACGGCGCTTCAGTGGGACTTGCGGGACATGATTGGAAAGAATGTGTCTAACGGTCTTTACTATGTCCGCGTTAACATTACGGGTGTTCAAAGTTCCTCAAAGATTGTGAAGGTTTTGATCTTGAGGTAACCCAACAGGGGACAGGGCGGTGAGAGCTTCGGCTTTCACCGCCTTTTTTATTTAGGGGATTAAAACAACTTTGCCGTGAGCGCCCGGAGCCGCGATATCTTGAAGAGCCTGGACCGCGTCTTTGAGGGGAACTTCTTTGCCGATGATGGGGTTTATTTTTCCTTCCGCCAAATAACCGGCGAGAGACCGGTGAATGGCGGCGTTGTCTTCGAGAGATGTTTTAAAATAGCTCATGCCCGTGACGATAGCGCCTCGGCTCAGGATGTCTCTTGGATTTATTTCCACCGGTCCCTTGGAACCAATAATGACGACCCGGCCATTGACCGCCAAAACAGTCAGGTCTTTTCCTAAATTGAGATGAGCCGCCGTTTCTAAAATGATATCAACGCCCTTATTTTGAGTGAGATTCATCAGTTCGTTCATGTAGTTGGGGTCTTTATGGTTTAACGCGTGGTCCGCTCCGAGTTGCCGAACCAATTGAAGGCCTTTATCTGTTCCGGCGGTAGCGATAATTTTTAAACCCAGGACTTTGGACAATTGAATGGCAGCGACGCCCACGCCGCCGGAACCGCCTTGAATAAAAACGGTCTCTCCTTTTTGAGCTTTGGCGCGGTTGACTAAGGCGAAGTGCGCGGTTCCGTAAGGTACGCCGAGCGCGGCTCCTTGGGCGAAAGAGAGGGAGGCGGGAAGTAAGTGTGCGCGGTCTTGATGGACTAAACTGAACTCCGCAAAGGTGCCGGTGGCGGCATCTTCCGCATAAACGCGGTCGCCGATTTTGAAGTTTTTAACATCAGGGCCGACGGCGCTCACGATACCGGCTCCGTCCATACCGGGGGTATAGGGCAGTTGGGGCTTTCGGGCGTAGGTGCCGGTAAGGATGTAGTTGTCCACAGGGTTAATGCCAGCGGCTTTGATTTGAACCAAGACTTGGCCCGGTCCGGCGCTGGGCTTTTCGACATCCTCCAGCTTTAAGACTTCTGGTGAGCCGAATTGATAGGCAAGAATGGCTTTCATGTGATGTCCTTTATTTGTCAGGGGTGTGCTGAATTATCATTATAGTAGGGAAGTTGAAGGCGTTTAAAATAGGGTACGGGTGAGAAAACCCTTGTTTTGCCCTTACTTTTAAGAAACCATCACAGAAAATTGCCATCCGATGTTGTTTTCTTGCTGTTCCGTGTTAGAATTTTTTGGCTCTCATCCATTCGTTGATTAAAGGCCGCAATGAAGAACGAAGCGAACGACAACAATCCCTTAATGCCGTCTGAAAAGCCCTCCGCTATCCCCTCGTGGCTTTTGCGTGTCCTTTCTCATAATTCGGTCATTAACCTCTTTACGGACTACATATCACTTCCTTGCTATGTGGTGGCCCGGGACAACCTGAACCTTTGGTACACCCTGTCTTTGCCGACCAGCGACGCTTCTCCCTTTCAATTTGAGATGTACTTCGGGAAAAAAGAAGCCAGAGCCAAATACAACAACGGCTGTTTAGAACTGGCCGCGCAGACTCAAAAGGGTGTTTTAGCTCAGCATTTGGGTTTGTGGGATTATTTTGTGCCGGTGATGAGAGGCGGCGAGTGCGTCGCTTATCTTTTTTCTGGATCATTTTTGCGAGTCGTTCCGACCATTGAAGTGGTCACTCAGCAGTTTGTTGAGATGGCAGGTAAAGCTCCGGCCTTATCAGACCCTGTGTTTAACAATTACGTGCGCACATTTTTGAAGACCCCTTTAGTGGACGAAGAAGCCCTGCCAGATTTTAAAAAACTCATGGAAATTTTGGCGCAGATGATCGCTGATGAAATGCTTAAGCCCGAAACCCTGGAAGAAATTGAAAGAATTAAAAGCAAAGTTTTGTCCAAGGGTTTGACGAACCGCATGTGGAACTATGTGAAGGTGAAGCGCCACCGTTTATCCTGGGGCGCCTGGCAGGGAGCGGAACTGGCCCCCTGGGACAGAGATGAATTTAAACTCAAACGCCACCCGAACACTGTCCTAGCCGTCACCGTAGGCCGTGAAGGGGAAGATGCTACCAATGAGGTAAAGGCCATGTTGGAAGCGGCCCGCATGCAGTGGGATTGTTTTCATCTGGTTCATGAACTGCCGGAAACCGTTTCGGGTCAAATGGATGATCAGGGAGCTTTCTTTTTAACCTCTCCAGACCCGCAAAAGAGCGCTTCGCAAGCCCGTCTTCAAATCCGTGATATGGCGATTTCTATAGAAGAATTTCTGCGCAAGAAGTTTAAGAGTTCGGTTTATGTAGGCGTAAGCCGATTAGATCATTCGGCTGAAGAGTTGCCCGAAGCATTTAGAGAATCGATCCTGGCTTTACATTTGGGATTACATCACCAAAAGAATTTGGTTTTCTATCAGGATCAATACGCGGTGGAGCCGCCGCAAAATGAATTCTCCGTGTTGGAATGGTCCTCGAAGTTGGTGGAGGCTTGCAGCCGTGCTGAAGAAAAAGAAATCCGCCTCATGCGCGAAGAGTATGTACGCGAGGCTTTGCGCATCTCTACGGAAAAACCCGACGTTTTAAAAGTGTACTTCTTGCAACTGCTGTTCCAGCTGATGGACACGGTTCAAAAGAGAGCGTTGGTAGTGGAATCGCAATTCACAACTCTTTCCAAAGAGTTGTCTGAGCAGTACAGCCGGGCCCTCACAACTAGCGAGCTTTTAAGCCTTTTTCGCACCCATTTAGAGTTTTTTACCGGGTTATTCCTGTCGCCTTTGCGCGGGGAACGCAATTTCCGCTTAGACCGGGCGAAGGATTACATCACTCAAAACTTCCAACGGGATTTATCCCTGTCGGAAGTGGCTTCGCGCACAGGTTTCTCGGTGTCTCGTTTTAGCCGCTGCTTTAAAGAAGCTTTTGGGATGGGATTTTCGAATTACTTGCTGAACCTTCGCTGCGACCACGCTAAGCGTTTGCTGGAAACAACCCGTCTTTCGATCGGCGCTGTTGCCCAAGATTGCGGGTTTCAATCCACCAGCTATTTCATTCATCAATTCAAACGCCACGTGGGAACCACACCTCAAATTTACCGTCAGAAAAAAGCCGAATAATTTTTAGTTGTCAGGTTTTCTTTTTCCGGGTTTTCCCTAAAAAGATGTAGGAAAAGAACGGCCTTTCGATATAAAATTTCCCCCTGTTTGGCTGGCAACTTAGCCGCGATCTTCAAAAAAACATCAAAGAGGAAAAACGTGCCCCATACCAAAACCCTAATGGAAAAAGAAATCATGGAAAGCCCGAAGGTGGCCAAGAAGTTTGTCGCCAGCCAATGGGGCAACCTGGCGAAAGCGGCAGCGGCGATTCAAGCCTACAAACCCCGCTTCGTGGTTTTGGTCGCGCGCGGCACCTCCGACAACGCCTGTACCTATGCCCGCTATTTGATCGAAAAAGAATGGAAGGTTCCTGTTTCTTTGGCTGCTCCCGGCGTAACCACTTTGTACAATTCCAAAATTGATTACCGCGGCGGATTAGTGATCGGCGTTTCTCAATCGGGGCAAGGTCCGGACGTTTGTGACGTGATTCAAACCGCCCGCTCGCAGAGCGCTTTGACGATTGGTATTACTAACAACTCGAAATCTCGTTTGGCTAAAGAAGCTAAGTACTTGATCGACCTCAAGTGCGGCCCTGAAAAGAGCGTTGCCGCGACCAAGACTTACACTTCTGAATTGGTGGCGCTGTATGGTTTGATTGAAGCGGTCAGCCGCGGTAACAAAGTGAAGGCGGACCTGAATTCTTTGCCCCGCTTAATTGAACAAGGCTGCAAACTTTCTCAGGCCATCTGGGATCATTCGCACCGCTTTATGTATCTTTCGAGCTGTGTGGTGGTGGGCCGTGGTTTTCACTATGGTTTGGCTCAAGAATCGGCTTTGAAACTCAAAGAATGCGCTCAGGTTATGGCGCATGCCTATTCGACCGCTGATTTTCACCATGGGCCTAAAACCCTGGCCGGAAAAGACTTTCCTGTCATTTTATTCGCTCCTCCAGGCCCGACCTTAAAGGGGACTTTGGCCCTTTTGGACGAGTTAGTCGAACGCCAGGCCTTCGTGATCGCTTTTAGCTCGGTGCCGCAAGTATTAAAGAAGGCGAGTGTGGCTATCCGTATTCCCGGCGGCGATGAAATCATGAATCCCATGGGTATCGCACCCATGATTCAAACCTTAGCTTTGGCAGTTGCCACGGTGAAGGGTTTGAACCCGGATCAACCGCCATACCTCAAAAAAGTAACTCAAACCAAATAAAAGCGTTAATTTTCTGCTTTCTGGGAAATGGACGGAACTTTTGGTTGCGTTCAGGCGTATCTGACTATGGGCGAAGTTGCTGGTTTTGGGTATGATAATAGAAATGTTTTATCTCCATGGGTCTCGCCGCGGTTGGGTGGGGGCTTGTTTTACGTTTAGTGGAGAGCGGGTATGGAAACGTTTTTAAATCCAAAAAGGGGTAACGCATGAAAATTTTTGGCGCGAATATTTGGAAATACATGGCTGTTGTGGCTGTACTGGCCCTGACCGGTTGGGGTTGTTCCAATTTCGGTTCGAAGACCATTAAGGTTTCTTCTTGGGGCGACCCAAAAGAAAACGCGATTTTGTCTGACCTGGTGGATAACTTTAACAAGACCCACACCGGCACCAAAATTGAATTGCAACGCGTTCCCTGGGGTGAGTACACCACCAAGCTGATGACCCAAGTGGCGGGCGGCATCGCGCCGGACGTTATTTTCGTCGGCACCAACGACATCGTAAATCTTTACGCGAGCAACGTGCTTCAGCCCTTAGACGAGTTCGTCAAGGCTGACAATTATTCCTTAGCTGACATTTATCCTTCTGTTTTGAACCGCTTCACCGTTAACGGAAAGCTGTATGTGCTGCCCCGTGACGTGGCGCCTGAGTGCGTGGTTTATTACAACAAGAAAGCTTTTGATGACGCCAAACTGCCTTATCCGACCGACGATTGGTCTTGGGCTGATTTGTTGGCTGACGCTAAGGCTTTGACGAAAACTGATGAAACGGGTCACACGACGCAATGGGGTTACACCGAACTTTGGCCGATGGCGGAAGCTTGGATTTATTCCGGCGGCGCGAAGTGGGTCGATAACGTTCAAAACCCGACGGCCTGGGCTTTTAATACCCCGGCTTTCACTGAAGCTCTTCAATATAGAACAGATTTAATTACCAAATATAAAGTCATGCCGGGTCCTTCCAACATGACCGCCATGGGCGGCATGGGAACCTCTGACTTGTTCATGAACGGCACTGCCGCCATGATCTTGTCGGGTATCTGGAACACTCCGCAATTCCGCGACATTAAAACCTTTGACTGGGACGTGGTCATGTTCCCGAAGGGTCCTACGGGCGTTCGCGGCTTTGAGGCGGGTGGTTCGGGTTACGGTATCTTGGCTTCCTCGAAGAACAAAAAAGAAGCTTGGGAATTCATCAAGTACATCGCTGGTCCTGAAGGTCAGGCCAAGATGGCTTCCACTGGTTTAGCGCAGCCGGCTTTGAAGAGTGTCGCTGAATCGGCCGCTTTCGCTGACAACCAAAAACCTTTAAACAAAAAAATGCTGACGAAGGCTGTGGATTCCAGCATTTATGTTCCTTTCGCGACTAACTGGAAAGAAATCCGCGAAGGTCTGATTGGCCCGATTGTGGACCAATTGTGGTCTGGCAAGTTGACGGCCGCTGAAGCGGTCGCTCAAATGGCTGATACTTTAAAGAACAAGCCGTTGGTGGCGCCGAAGCCGCCCGCGACGAACTAAGCCGAATTTCGGCTGTCGGTAATACAAGGAGCGAACCATGAGAAAGAAACTGATTTGGCTGCTGGCGCTGTCTTTATTAATGCCTTCTCTGGTTCGCGCCGAGAGTAAATACAAGAAAAAGGGACCGGTTGGTATTGGCGGATGGGTGGTTTATTGGGACGCGAACAACGCTTCTCTGGTGAGCTTTGAAAACCACGCCGACCAAACCGACCGGGCTTATTGTGAGTGGTATAACCTTCATATTAATGACTGTATGCCTCATCCTGTTGACTCAGCGACGCCCGCCTTAAAAGAAAGAACCAAAATTGCCGCTAAGAAAAACGGTGTAGAGCTTTGGATGATGGTGGGTAACTACAACCTGGCCATTAACGATCACGACAAGCTGATGGTGGAGCCTTTCTTATATAACGCGGATATGCGCGCCAAACATATCGACATGTTGATTAACTACGCGGTTCAAGACGGTGTGCAGGGTATTCAGATTGACTACGAAAACTTTTTAGCCAAAGACAAAAATCCATTCTCCAATTTTATGGCGGAACTCGATAAGGCCTGTAAGGCCCATGGTTTAATGTGCGGTGTGGCTTTGCCCGCCAAATATGATCCGGAAGGTACCTGGGACGATCCTCAGTCCCGCGACTATAAAGCGATCGGCCGTGTGACCGACCAGTTTGTGCCGATGACTTATGACTATCACTGGGGAACGGGTACGGCAGGCTGCGTGACCTCTCCTGAATGGTCTGAACGCGTGGTGAAATATGCTGTCACGACTTTGGACGCGGATAAAATGGAAGTGGGTTACCCGACCTATGGTTATGACTGGGTAGGCAAAGTAGGGGAAACCATCACCTACAAAATATTCATGGATAGAGCGGCGAAATATCATGTGACGCCCATTCGCGACACTGTTGAAAGCCAGGAACTTTATTACGATTACACCGACGAGAAGGGACAGGCTCATGAAGCCTGGATGCCGGATGCCCGTTCTTTGGAATATCAGTGCGATATCGTGAAGAAATATCATCTATACGGTATTGGTATCTGGATGTTCGGTTCGGAAGATGAGAGTTTCTGGACAACCATGAAAAAGGTTAACGCTACGGAAAAGTTAACTTCCTTATTACTGCCGGAAGAAACGGTAGCCGCTCCGACCAAATTGAAATTGGTGAAGTTCCTTACGAATGATAAAGAAACCGGATACCAATATGCTTATCCAGAAACGGCCAAGATCGCGGTGGTATTCAAGCAAAACAATCGCTGGATTGATATCAAGCTTCAAGGCAATGCCTGGAGCGGCGCGGGCATGGGTGTGGATAAAGTGAACCTTCAACCCTATCTCGCGAAGGGCGCGCTTCAGTTTTATATCCGAGGCAATAAGGGTGGAGAAACTTTAAGCGGCGTCGGATTTGTTATGGATACGGGGTTGGGTAACGATGAAAAAATCCATTACGAAAACTCTGTTCCTTTAGGAAACTATTGCTCTGTTACTACTAAATGGCAGTTGGTGACCATTCCTTTATCGGATTTCCCCAGCAGTGGCCATCATTTTGATGATCGCAACGGTCAAGCGGTCACCGGTCCTTTTAAATGGAGCAAGGTCATCGAGTTTGATGTTGACCACGCGCCCAGCTCTGATCCGGATATGGAAATTCAATTCTCGAATGTACGCGTCATTCCGTCTTATAAAGCCAAATTAGTCCAAAAAGAAAAAGAGGCTATGCAACAGTAATGGAAAACACCCAAACCCTTCACTTGCTTCAAATAGCGCCGGCGGTTAAACCGCCTTTGGATGAGGTCTTTCGTCCGGCTTATTTGGCTCACAAGCATTTTGCGGCGGCGGTTCAAAAAAGCGGCCAGGCGGTTTCTTTAAAGTTCGCGCTGGAACGTTCGGGCGGCCAGTTTTCTGTTTTCTCAACCCAAACCTTTCCCGAAGGCCATGCCGAAATCGGCCAGGCTCAACGTTACGCTGAACGCATCCTTAAATTTTTGCTCTGGCAAAGAGGCTCTGGCAAAATTTATGTTCTGGGGCCGGACTCGATTGTGGCTTACTTGCAAAAGACCTATGGGGCGAACGGTGCCAGGGCTTTTGACGCTGATTTTATGAAGGGCGTTTACGAAAAAAAGACCTTTGAAATTATCGGCGTTTCTGAAAAAGATTTTCCGAAGACTACTGAAGTTTCCTCGCCGGTAGGACGCCACCTGGGCGGATGCCGTATCGGCTTTGACGCGGGCGGCAGCGACCGAAAAGTAGCCGCAGTCATTGATGGCAAAGAAGTATTCTCTTGCGAAGTGGTTTGGGAACCCAAGTTGCAAAGCGATCCGATGTATCACTTTAACGGTATCGATGACTCAATCCGCCGTGCCATGGAACATTTACCCCGTTTGGACGCGATCGGCGTGAGCTCTGCCGGTATTTTTATCGACAACAAAACCCGCGTGGCTTCGCTTTTTAGAAAAGTTCCAGCGGATCTCTTTGAAAAACACATTAAGACGCTTTATCTCGACATCGCCAAAAAGTGGGGCAATGTTCCTGTTGAAGTGGCCAATGACGGAGACGTGACCGCTTTGGCGGGCGCGATGAGCCTCAATGTTCAGCCGGTGCTGGGTATCGCGATGGGGACCAGCCAGGCAGTGGGTTATGTTGATGACAAAGGACACATTACGGGCTGGCTGAATGAGTTGGCTTTCGCTCCGGTGGATTACGCTGATAACGCTCCGGTGGATACAGAATGGTCTGGTGACAAGGGGACGGGCGTTCAATATTTCTCTCAAGACGCCGTGATTCGTTTAGCGCCGAAGGCAGGCATCGAGCTCGACGCGAAATTGTCTCCGGGCGACAAACTCAAAAAAGTTCAGGATCTTCTCAGGGCGGGGGACAAACGTCCTCTTCCTATTTTTGAAACTATTGGTGTTTATTTGGGCTACGCTTTAGCCCAATACGCTGAATTCTACAATCTTCAAAACGTGCTCATTCTGGGCCGGGTTACCTCAGGCGAGGGCGGCACGATCATTCTTGAAACCGCTCAAAAGGTCATTAAAGCTGAGGCTCCTCACTTGAGCGATAAGATCAAGATCAACCTGCCGGATGAAGCCAGCCGCCGGGTCGGCCAAGCTATCGCGGCAGCCAGTCTTCCCGCTATTTCCAAGGATTAAACCGCCTCGAATTGGTTGCATGGGGCTTCAAGAAGCGGTATCTTTGTTTCCCGTTCATTTCGTGACTCTTAATTTTCGAGGAAATCATGAGCCTTCAATTGAAAGCCGCCGGCGCTGAGATTTACATCCCCAATAATCAACCTATCGCGGAAGCTTTGAAAAGAACCACTCATCTGGGTCTTTGCGCCCACCAGGATGACCTGGAATTCATGGCCTATCACGGAATTTTGGAATGTTTTGGCCGTAAGGACCGGGGTTTTACCGGCGTGACGGTTACTAATGGAAGCGGAAGCGCCAGAGATTCTCACTATAAAGACTACACTGACGAGCAGATGATGGAAGTTCGCAAGCTCGAGCAGAAAAAAGCCGCTTATGTGGGCGAATATGCCGCTCACTTTTTACTCAACCATCCCAGCAAAGCCGTTAAAGATCCCAAAGACGCCAATGTGGCAGCGGATTTAGATTTGGTTTTGGCTCAAACGAAACCCGAAGTGGTCTATACCCATAACTTCGCTGATAAGCATGACACCCATGTGGCGGTGGCTTTGAGGGTAGTGGCGGCCATCCGCCGTATGCCCAAAGCGGAACGCCCCAAAAAGGTGATCGCCTGTGAAGTTTGGCGCAGCCTGGACTGGCTGTGTGACTCTGACAAAGTCGTCATGGCTGTGGATGACCACGAAAACCTGGCAGATGCCCTGATGGGTGTGTTCGATTCCCAAATTTGCGGCGGCAAGCGCTATGACCTGGCGACCCGTGGACGCCGTTTGGCGAATGCGACTTATTTTGAAAGTCACGCCGTGGATAAGAGCAAGGCTTTAGCCTGGGGTATGGACTTAACGGCGTTGGTAAACGATGAGTCCGCTGATCCTTTTGATTTCACCAAGTCTTATATCGACCGATTTGCGGCCGAGGTCAAAGAACGGGTTTCCCGTTTAGCTGGAAAATAAGAAGCCTTTGGAGACACGATTGGCCGATGTGAATCAACCATCTCATCAACCTGAAATTTGGTTTAAAAACGTTTGCCGATTTATTGCGGCCGCTGTTTTCTTTTTGTGTGTGTCGGCAGCAGGCGCCGTCACTTCGAATGACTATTACAAAGCCGGTTTAACTCTTTATAACGCCAAAGATTACGACAAAGCCATTCTCTATTTTGGCGCTGCCATTAAGCTGGATATGCAAAACGTAGCCGCTTATCAAGGGCGCGGCAATTGCTACTATGCCAAAGGCAATTACTCCAGCGCGCTGGAAGATTACAAGCAGGTTCAAAAACTTCAGCCTTCCCCTCAAATTAACCAATTCGTGGATAAAGTTCAGGCCAAGGCGGATCTGAGCGCTTCTCCGGCGCCCGCGGCCAACACGTTTTCTGACGAATATAATCGGTTCATGGCCCAAGGCAAAAACGACTTCCGGCTTAAACAATATTCTTCCGCCGCTCAAGATTTTGAAAAGGCTTTGCGGTTAAATCATTCTGATTTTAATCTCTATTACTATTTGGGGCTTACCTACAAACTTGTCGGCGATTTAAAAGACGCGGTGGTAGCTTTAGGGATCGCCAATCAAAAAAGACCCACTCCGCAAATCGCTTCCTATGTGAAGGCGCTGCGGGCCAAGCTTTCGCAAGACGACCGCGATTGGGCCGATCAACAGTTGTCTGCTTCAGCTGGCGGTAAAGACGTTAATCTTCATACTAAGCCAGCGGATGCCACCGATTACGGTTTGCGTTTAGAACCGGGAATCATTTTTCCTAACTTGGTCGATTTCAATACCGAAGCCAATAACGGTGTGAGTTTCGCCATCAGTCAGGGTAACGCTACCTACGATGCCGCGATTCCGAATTTGTCGGCCAACATTGGCTTTGAACCGGTCGTGAATCTGGAACCGGATATTGAAATGGGTCTTTTGATCGCGTCCATCCCGGTGGGTACCTTTAGCGAGCAATACACGCAGGGAAGCTTGAATGTGACCAATACTTACGCGATCACGGGATATGTTTTAGGATTGAATTTCCGCTGGCTCATCGGGGATGGACCGGTGAAGTTTTTCCTGGCGGCGGGTCCCTTAGTAACGCCGATCTCCATCAATTACACCAATACGGTTAATTCGGTTCCGACGACCGGCAATTTCACCAGTTGGGCTATGGGTGGACAGGGTCAGATGGGTATCGACTTTCACCTGAGCAGCAACATTTCTTTCGGGCCTTTTGTGAGCTTCCAGGCGATTACGGCCAATTCTTTTACGGGAACTTTGGTGGATAATTCGAATAACATTAATACGACCGCCACGCTCTATACGGTTCCTAATCAATGGCCTGCCATTCAGCCCATCCCGGCCTCGACGGCGGCACCCACGGGTGCCACGGCTACCAGCGTGGATTTAAGCGGGATTGTGCCGGGAATCCATCTTTCGTTGTTCTTCTAAAAAATTATCACAGGCTGGCTTTAACCGGTTTGGTTAAAATCACGTAATTGACTCCGTCTTTTCCCACAATCTTTCCAGTAATAGTGACAACCTCGCCGCCGTGGGTAATGAATTTGCCGCGGGCCGAATGAAAGTCTTTGTCGACTGGTACGCATAGCTTGCCGTCAATTAAAAGCGCCAATTCGCCGCCTTCGCTGATGCATTTAGCCGCGCATCCCTGATGATCCTCACCGTGTTCGCCCTTTTTAACGTAACAGGCCACATCAATGACTTCGGCTTTCATTGTTTTGCCCACCAAGGGGTCGGATGATTTGAGTTCTTGTTTATGCATGGAATCGGCGAAGGAAGTCTGGCAGAGGCTGAGGAATAAGGCTGCGGCTAAAAGTTGTGTTTTTTTCATGTAAATCTCCTAGTGAATTGGTGAGACGTAAAGTTTACCCGCGCGGGTTGTTCTTTTAAATACCTACTCTGATATTTACGACGTCCGCGTTGTAAAGTTACCTTTTACTAAATTGAGTAACCAAAAATCGTCCGTTTCAGTATTCATAACCGGGTATAATGTGACCCTCTGGAGCATTTAAACCGTAAGGACTGACTTGTGCGGACCAAAACAACCATTCTGATGGGTATTACAGCTGCCCTAGCAGTCCTATTGAGTTTAACTCTGCCGGCACAGGCGGCGTCTTCGAAAAAGGGTGATCTGGAAGGCACTTTAATCGTAACGGCCCCATCGCGCTCCGGCGCCACACCCACGCCTTCCCATCAAACCAGCTCTACCGATGAATACGGCAATACAATCAGCAACGCTTCGCCGGTAACAGGCGTCAGTCATGCCGCTCCCGAAGAAGTGGTTATCTATCTCAAAAAAGTTCCGGGGCATTACAAAGCGCCTAAAAAGCATGTTGATTTGGATCAAAAATATCTGCGGTTCAATCACCGGGTTTTAGCGGTTCTCAAAGGAACGACCGTTGATTTCACCAATCATGACCCGGTTTATCACAACATCTTTACCAACTCTCAATTAAACAAGTTTGATTTGGGGCGCAAGGCGGCGGGACAAATCGCCTCAGCCAAATTGAATCATGTAGAAGTTCCGGTGAAGGTTTATTGCGAGATTCACTCATCCATGAAAACCAACATTCTGGTTTTGCAAAATCCTTACTTTACCACGGTGAAGCCGGGTGAGAAGTTTTCTATCGCGGGTATTCCGTCGGGCACCTATACCTTGGTTGCCTGGCATGATTACTGGGAACCTGTAGAACAAACGGTCAAAATTAAAAAGGGAAGCACCACTCAGATCAAAATTACCATGGATAAGGTGAGAGAGTGAACAATAACTTTCGTCCCCGTATTCGCTTAAGAGACAAACTGCTTATTTCGGTGACGGTTTTGGTGATTGTGCTGGTATCGGCTGTCCTTTACACCCTCAATGAAAGACTTCAAAGTCTGGCTGGCGACGCGCTCAATACGGATTTGGCGAATACACTCAGCATTTTTAACCGGTTAGTGGATGAAAGACGTTCTAGTCTTTCGGCTAAAGCGGTATTGATCGCCGATGATTCGCATTTAAAAGCGGCCATTGATGTGGCCAAGCCCAATGTGGCGACCACGACCGATGTTTGCATGCTCTTAAATGACACGGCTCAAGAACGTTTGTTTTTGGTGACAGACAAACACGGCAAAGTCCTTTTCGATTCTTTTCATATTCCTGAAGTCAATTTGGCCTTGAGGGAAGGCCGTGATCCGGATCCGGCAAAGATGGGTAAACCGGAAGTTGTTTTGGCTGACGGCTGGCCAAACGTGAACATGGCCTTGCAAGGCAAGGCTTCTTCTGGCGGGTTTATTTATCCGCTTCCGCTTAAAGATAAAAACGGAAAAGATTTAAAGTTGGCTTTTCAAACCGTGACAGTCCCTATTCGTTTAAAAGATGAAATTCTGGGCACGCTCATTTTGGGTTCGCCGTTAGACGATAATTTGGCCCAGCAGTTAAAGAAAATGACCAACAGCGAAATCGCTGTCTATATCGGCCAAAAGGTTTTCGCTTCCACCTGGTCGGATGACAAAATTCCTGCGGTGGAACAAAGCCTGGCGCCGGTAAAGGGCCCCGCTGAAGAATCCATGAAAGCCAATGGGATGACCAAGTCCTTTCCGCTGCAGTTAGCGGGAGAAACCTATTTGTCTCTTTTCTCGCCCTTTGAAGATACTCGGGGCCAGGGCATGGGAGACTACGTTATTCTCCGTTCATTGGACCAAGCCTTAGCGCCTCAAAAGTCTTTGCAGCAATCCATCATTGTGATCGGCGCTTTGGGTGTGGCTTTCGCTTTTGTGATGATGCTTTTTATTGCCCGCCGCATTACAGAGCCTCTCAACAGCCTGCTTCGCGGTGTTCAAGAATTGGGTAAGGGTAATCTTAACTTTCAGGTCCCCGTTAAAACGCATGATGAACTGGGTGTGCTGGCGGGTTCGTTCAATCAAATGATTCAAGGTTTGCAGGAAAAAGAAAGAGTTACCAATATTCTGGGCAAATATATTTCGCCTGAAGTCGCTAAGAAGGTTTTGGCGGATAAAGATGGGTTGGCTTTGAAGGGCGAGCGTCGCGAGTGCGTGGTGATGTTTACGGATATCCGCGGCTTTACCGCCATGAGCGAAAATGAGCCGCCGGAAAAAATTGTCGCTGATTTGAATGAATACTTCACCCTTATGGTGGATGTGGTTATTAAGTATGAAGGCACCCTGGATAAGTTTATTGGAGACGCCATCATGGCGGTTTGGGGCGCGCCAGTTCCTTTTGAGGATAAAGAATTACGCGCGATTAAAGCGGCACTCGAAATGCAGTATGTTTTGGGTGAATTTAATAAACAACGCGTGGCTAAAAAACTAACGCCTCTCACCATGGGTATCGGTGTTAATACGGGTGTGGTGGTATCGGGTAATCTGGGTTCGGACAAACGAACGGACTACACAGTGATTGGCGAAGAGGTGAATTTGGCCTCCCGTCTTTGCTCCAAAGCGGCCCCCGGTCAGGTGCTTATCTCCGAATTTACTTACCGCAAGCTCAAGGGCTTGGTGGAAGTAAAGGCTTTAGAGTCGATTTCGCTCAAGGGCTTCAGCGAGCCGGTTAAGGTTTACGAAGTTACTCATTTAACCAAAGCGACGTAAGTTGACGGCCTCTTTCCTCCTCTTGTTCCGTCTAAAATTAGTATAAAATCCACTTCCTGGACATCAATCCATCTTGGAGAAACTATGATTTTCACTTTTAAAAGAACCTGTCTTTTGGCGTTGGCTATCACTCTGGCCGGGGTTGTTCATCTTCGGGCAGAGGAGTCCGACAAAGCTAACGCGGACTTTAACCTGCCGGTTGTGGAAAAGGTTTTGAAGAATGGTCTGACCGTTTTAATTGTAGAGCGGCCCGGTGTGCCGGTCGTTTCTTTTTCCATGATGCAGCCGGTGGGAGCACAAGACGCGCCCAAGGGTAAGACGGGGCTCCCGCATATGCTCGAACATATGATGTTTAAGGGAACCGAAACTATCGGAACCAAGTCTTACGCCAAAGAAAAACCGATTTTGGAGCAGATGGACAAGGTCGCTCAAGCCATCAATGACGAAAACGACAAGCTGGAGCCTTCGGCGGAACGTTTAAAAGATTTAAGCGACCAGATGAAAAAACTGACTGAAGCGCATCACCAAGTAGTGGTGAAGGACGAGCTTTCGGCCATTTACACGCTCAATGGCGGTCAAAGCTTGAACGCCTGGACCAGCCAGGACGCTACTAATTACACCGTCACTTTGCCCGCCAACAAGATTAACTTATACGCGACCATCGAAAAAGACCGGTTAAGCCATCCGGTTTTTCGCGAGTTTTATTCAGAGCGTAATGTGGTTGCCCAGGAACGCCGTTGGAGAACAGAGTCGAACCCGGAGGGTAAGTTGTCTGAGGCCTTGGAGTTTACCGCTTTTTCAGCCAGCCCCTATAAAGACCCGACCATTGGCTGGATGTCCGACATCATGAAACTCATGCGGCCTGACGCTGAGAATTTTTATCATCAAACCTACAGGCCTGATCAAGGTGTTTTAGCCGTGGTAGGCGGAATTAAAGCTGCAGAGATACTGCCGATCCTCGAAAAAAACCTGGGCGAAGTTCCGAATCCTCCGGTGGCGCCGCTGAAGAAGAACTGGAGTAAAGAGCCTCCACAGGAAGGTCAGAAAACCGTTCATGTTTACTTTGACGCGGACCCCATCGTGATGATGGGCTGGCATATGCCAAACTTTCCACATCCAGAAGGACTGGCCTTGGATGTGTTAACCAACATTTTGACTTCGGGAAATACTTCGCGCCTCATTCGGCATCTCTTGTATGAAAAGAAATTAGTGACCTCGGTTTCGACCGAAACGGGATTCCCGGGAGACCGAAGCCCCAATCTTTTTGTACTTTCGTTTACTCCAGCCGCTAAACAGAGCGTGGACACGGTCGTCGCGGCGATTGATATGGAAATCGCGGATATCCGCAAAAACGGCGTGACCGCCGAAGAACTGGATAGAGCTAGACGTGAAATAGAGTCTTCTTATCTATGGGGCAAAACATCCACTTCGGAATTGGCTCAAGACCTGGCTTATAACCAGGCGGTTCACGGTGATTGGCGCTACGTGACCCGCTATCTGGATATGGTGAGGGCTCTGACGCCGGAAGACATTCAAAAGGCGGCCAATCAATACTTGATATCGGACAATCGCACGATTGCCTATTTGGAAAGGAAGTCCAAATGAAAACTCTTACCCTGAAAGTTGTTATGGCTGTTTTGTTGTTTGGTCTGGGTTCGTCCGGTTTACTGGCAAAACCGCCGGTGGTAGCTGAAACCGCTCCGTTAGACATTCAAGTTCCGCAATTTGATACGAAAACCCTATCCAACGGGATGAAGGTTATCTTTTTGAAGTCGGATGAAATGCCGTTGGTTTCGGTGAAGCTGATTGTTCCGGGGGGCTACATTTTGGACCCCGATAACCAGGAAGGCCTGGTGGCGCTGATGAATAGCACGCTTCGTAACGGCGGCGCGGGAGCTTTAAGCCCGGAAGCTTTTGATGAGGCGTTAGAAAACAAAGCGGCTTCAATGGGCGCTTCGGCGGATGTGGAATCCTTTTCCGCGGAGTTCAAATGCCTTTCGAAAGATGTGGCGGATATTCTGCCTTTGTTCGCGGATATGCTTCGGCGTCCGCAGTTTGACACCAAACGGTTTGAAACCAATAAAGCTGACTCGCTGGACGAGATTAATCGATTGGAAGATACGCCGGATTCTTTAAGCCGCGTTATTTTGAACCGCGCTTTATTCGGTCAAAGTCCCTACGGCCGTTGGGCTAATCCCAAGTCGGTTACGTCTATTCAACGCAATGATGTGGTTAGCTTTTATAAAGAGCACCTGGGACCAACCGGTTCGGTGCTAGAAGTGACCGGCAAAGTCGATGAAGAGAAACTCCTGGCTCAACTAGAAAGCCTGCTGGGGGATTGGCCCGCGCAGAAGAAACTGCCCGAGTATGCTGACGCGAAACCGATGGGCCCGACCATTTATTTTTATCCTAAAAACGTAAGCCAGGTTTTTATCCGCTATGGGCTTTTGGGGTTCAAACGGCATGACCCTAACGATTTCTCCTTGTCGGTAGCCAATTATATTTTGGGTGGTTCAGGTTTTACGTCCCGCCTGATGCATCAAATCCGCTCGGACAGGGGATTGGCTTATTTTGTGGATAGCGTGATGATTCCTTATAACGTGCGGGGTATTTTTGAAGTGATCGGCGGTACCCGGCCTGACTCAGTGAAGGAGTATTTGAGTGTGATGTTCCAGGTGCTCAATGAGTACGCGAAGACGGGCCCGACTGAATCTGAATTAAAGCAGGCTCAAAAGTCTATTGTGGAAGAGTTCGCTTATAGCTTTGAGTCGCCTTTTACGGCGGCCGCGCGCAATTCCTCTTTAGTTTTTAACCATTATCCCGACGATTATTTACAAACCTACCGGGACAACATTAAGGCAGTAACCCAGCAACAGGCAACGGACTCGATGCAAACGATACTCGCTCAGAAAGATTGGGTATTGGTGGTAGCGGGCCCTGAATCTTTAGAAAAAGAATTAGAAGCTTTTGGCACGGTTCATAAAATGAGCAGTATTTTCGAGCCGCTTAACTAAAGCTCGCTTTTACGGGTTAATTGGTAGTTGTAAAACCGAGGGGCTTTTTCTAGAATCCAGCTCCTCTTCGTTTTTAAGTGGCCTCATCGTCTAACGGTTAGGACGGATGGTTCTCAGCCATTAAATCGGGGTTCGATTCCCCGTGGGGCTACCAATAATCGTACCCAGATTTGTGCGAGTCTGGGTCTTCTTTCGGGGTGAGCGCATGAAGAAATCAACCACGAACCAAAGTCAACCGGCAGCAGAACTTATCTCAAAAAGAATTGTTGAACTGGGTGATTGGCGGGGGAAAACCCTTGGCCAAATGCGCAAACTTATTAAACAGGCCGATCCGAAAGTTGTCGAAACCTGGAAGTGGATGGGCACCCCTGTTTGGGAGCACGACGGTATTATTTGTACTGGTGAGTCGTACAAGACGGTTGTGAAGTTTACCTTCGCGAAAGGCGCGTCTTTGAAAGATCCATCCCGGCTTTTTAACTCGAGCCTCGAGGGGAATACACGCCGAGCGATCGATATCCACGAAGGGGAAAAAGTTAATGAGTCCGCCTTTAAGACGCTCATTCGCCAAGCCGCGGCTCTCAATAGTTCTGGTAAGCCGAAATTGGCGAAGAAGGCAAAGTCTTAGGGGAAACCCTGAGGCGAGTTTAATTAAATCGGCAACGCGCCGATCAATCGGGAGGAAGTCGATGAATATTCTGTTATGGATACTTCAAGTGATGCTGGCCTTGTGGAATCTCATTGGCGGCGTCTACACATTGTCTCATCATGAAGAAATTAAAAGTGCCCTGGTGGCTAATTTGCCCGCGATGGTCTGGGTGGTCATCGCTGTGCTTCAGATTCTTTTCTCGGTGGGTTTAGTGATGCCCAAAGTAAGCCCTGTGGCGGCGGTTTATCTGGCTGTTAACTCGTTGTTGGGTTGTGTGCTCTGTGCTCAATATGCCGGGTTTCCGGGGATGCTTTGGGGCGTGATACCCGCGCTCGTGGCTCTCTTTATCGCCTATGGCAGGACAAAGCTAAAACCGTAAGTTCGCGCTGAGAGAACTCTTCTGGTACTCAAACCCAGGCTCAAACGAACCTGGGTTTTTGAACTTAAAAGGGCCTATTGCTGATCAATTTTTGTCTAAAACAATTCCTTCCATTTCTTTGATAATCCTGTCAATTCTGGTTTTGCCATCTATTTGAGATCATTGTCTACACCAAGTTGCCAAGGGATATGCACATCCCTTTGAGTAAACGGTTTCCAAAGGTAGACGACTAAAAATGATTTTATACACAAACTTTTTGAACAAAAGTTTAAAACGATATCAGCAATCGACTTCACGGTCGATTCGTCCGCTTCTGTGGGCCGTGATTTGTTTTGTGTCTTTTCTCCTGACTTCAATGTCTGCCCAAGCCCAGCTGATTTCTCTCAATGGCGGGGAAATCATGACCTGCCAATTCGTTAACAACACTACAGTACCGAACAATCAAATTTATATTTGTGTACTGGTCAATGGTCAGTACTTAACTCCGGGCGGCACGATGAACGCTATCGTACCGGGTCAAAACGCCAGCGCTTATTCCATGACCCTGGCGCAAATCGCCGCCCTCAGTCCCGCGGGTCTCCAATTGCCCAACATCAACGCCGGGGGGCGCATGTGGATGTCCGAGTATCAACCCATGAACATGCCCATCGTGGCCGGCCCGGGTGTGGTTCAACCCAATATCGCTAATCCCAGCGATCCTAACGCTAATACGGTTTTTGACTGGATGGAATTCGCTGAGGGCAACGACTGGATTTACTGCAACAACACGCAGGTCAATATGTTTGGCATACCCTATACCATGTCTCTCTATAACCAGGGCCCGGCACTCAACGGCACGGACGGTATTAATGATTGTTACGCAGACATTGTCGCCAAGTACCGCGCTTTTATGGCTACGGTCGCGGACGGCCCTCTGTTTACCAGCTTGATCGGGCCAATCCGCATTGTGTCTCCCAATGACGGAACTTTCGCTACAGGCGCGGCCAACGGCCATTACTTTGACAGCTATATCGCCAGTGTCTGGGCGGAATACGCTACCAGGCCTTTAGTCATCAGCACGGGCGGCAATACTTACAGTGGTACGGATTCGGGCCCGGGCAGCCAAATGGTTTTCACCGGCCCAGGTGGACCGTTCTACGTCAGTGAGCCCACGACGCAAGATGTGCTTGGTGCCTCGGGCGCTTTCGCTACGGGTAACGCGACCGAATTGGCTCTGGAAGTGGTGATGGACGCGGGCTTTAACCGTCACGTTATCGACAATGCCGCTAATCTGAATAATCCGGCGGCTTACTATTTGACCGCGCCGTGCAATTACTACGCGGCTTTTTGGCACACTGTTAATCAGAACTCTCTAGCCTATGGCTTTCCCTATGACGACGACAATAACCAAAGCAGTGTGCTCGTCAGCACTAACGCCAGGGGATTAATTATTACCTTTAGCGGCTGCGTTAATACGCCCACGCCTACTTTAACCGCGACGAACACATTCACTAAAACAGCCACCCCGACCAATACCTTTACCGCGACGGTTACGGATACCAAGACAGTCACCAATACCGCCACCAGTACGGCGACCCGAACCTATACCTCAACGGCAACCAATAGCTACACAGCCTCTCCAACCGCCACGAATACCGTCACGAAGACTTTTACTAACACTTTTACCAGCACCTCGACGCCTACTTCAACCTACTCTTCCACAGCCACGAACAGCTTTACCGCCAGCCCGACTTCCACCAACAGCTTTACGGCGACTTACACTTATACGGCCAGCCCCACCTCTACCTTTTCCAGTACCGGTACGGCTACCGCCATTGATACCGCGACTTCTACCAATACGCTCATTTCAACGGCTACCTTTACTTCCACCCCAACAGCCACCTATTCCATGACGCCTTCGCCTACGTCAACTTTTACGGCTTCTTTTACTCCCTCGTTCACGAACACCATTTCAGCTGGCGGGGGCGCGACCCATACGCCGACACTGACTTCGACGAATACCGTTTTAATAACGCCTACCCGGGCCCTTACTTTTACCAGCACACCAACGGATTCCATGACGCCAACGGCGTCTCCAACCACTACGGCAACTAATACCTATACGCCTACCCAAATGGTCACGAATACTTTCACCCCGACCGTCACCCTGACGGTTACCTTGACGCGGACTCCCACGATCACCTCTACGCCTACGCTGACACCGACTATTACACGGACACCCACCATTACGGCGACACCCTCGTCGGAGGAATTTTTTATCTCCAAGAATGTGTTTTCGCCGGATTCGCCGGTACAAATTCACGTGTCGATAGAACAGGTGCCGGGTCATTACGAATTAACGATTTATAACTCCGCGGGAGAACATGTCAAAACGCTGGATAGCCAGAGTCTCAACACGCCTTTCCAAAAAACATACGGGTGGGATGGAACTAACAAATTTGGCAATAAGTGTTCGTCAGGTGTTTATGTGATTTATCTGACAGAGCCCTTTAAACGGCTTGTAGGCAGGGTAGTGTTCATTCATTAACCGGTTCGGCTGACCGTTAAAGCATTCGCCAGTTTTCAAAACAGACTCAAATAAAACCCGGGCTCGAAAGAACCCGGGTTTTTTATTGGGTTATTAGTTTTCTTTCCTGTGTTTTCGTTACAAACTGTTACAAAAAATGACCTGTTGAGTTCTTTCCTTTGACTATGCTTTAAGTCATAATTTGGCTCATTCAAAGCAATCTTGTCCGGTTTTGGGCGGTTGGTTCGTCGTATGGGTACAAATAACTTCATCTTAAAGAGGTCTCCGATGGCTGATATCGTCTCAATCCAAAACGTTTACAAAGAATACCCGCTCGATAAGGTGGTCGTGAAAGCCCTTCAGGGTGTCAGCCTCTCGGTGACCCAGGGCGACTTTCTTTCCATCGTCGGCCCTTCGGGTTCGGGCAAAACGACTTTGCTCAATTTGATTGGCTGCGTGGATACGGCGACCTCCGGTATTGTGCTGGTGGACGGTAAAGACACTAAAAAACTCAATGACCGCCAATTGACTGACTTGCGTTTAAATACCCTGGGGTTCATTTTTCAAAGTTTTAACCTGGTTCCGGTTTTGAGCGTGTTTCAAAATGTGGAGTTTCCTTTATTGCTTCAACGCAAATATACCAAAGCCGAAAGAGCGGCCCGTGTGGACGCTTTGTTGGTTAAGGTGGGTTTAGATAAACATTCCAAGCACCGCCCCAGCGAGCTTTCCGGCGGGCAGCGCCAGCGTGTGGCCATTGCCCGGGCCCTGGTGACCCGGCCCAAAATTGTTTTGGCTGATGAACCGACTGCTAACCTGGATTCGGTGACGGGTGAAAACATTATTGACTTGATGAAAGAAATGAACCGTGAGGAGAAGACGACCTTTATCTTCTCGACCCACGACGCCAAAGTCATGTCTCATGCCAATACGGTGATTCGTTTGGCGGACGGCAAGATTACGGATGGACAAGCGGTCGGCGCGGGGAGCCACTAATGAGTTCGCTTATCCTGCTGTTACAAACCTCTTTTCGTAATATCTTCTCCAGCTTTTTGAATGTGGTGATTGGTTTAATCATTCTGTTCGGAACGCTGTTCTTTGTCGTCGGTGGCTCGATGGTGGATAGCATGGACAAGTCCATGAGCCGGAGCATCATCGGCTCAATTGCTGGAAATGCCCAGGTTTACCAGGCGTCTTCCACGGATTCGCCAGCTTTGTTTGAGGGCTGGCAGATACCGGATTTGGACCCGATCCCTGATTTTTCAAAAGTTAAAGGGCCTTTGATGAGTGACCCGAATGTGGCGGCGGTAGTACCCGAGGGCATTAACACCGCTATCGTGGTCTATGGCAATACCATTGATCAGATACTTGAAAAATTGCGCAAAGCCGAAACGAATCACGAACCAAAGGAAAAAATCGAGAGCTTGAAGTCGCATATCCGTCAGATGGTTTCGGTTATCCAGACGGACATGGGAAAATTGGACAAAATCGCCAGCAAGGGCGCGATGGATCCTGAAGCTTACAAAGATATCTCCAAGGCTTCCTCACCTGCCTTTTGGGACAGTTTTAATAAAGATCCCTTCGGTCATTTGGAGTTTCTGGAAAACAAGATTGCCTATTTGGTTCCGGACTCAGATCAGATATTTTTATCTTATGTGGGAACCGATCTGGATTCTTTCACCAAGTCCTTCGACCGTCTGCAGATTGTGGATGGTCAGGCCGTGCCCAAGGGCCACCGGGGCATGCTGCTTTCCAAATATGTTTACGAGAACCAGTTTAAGCTCAAGGCGGCCAACCGCCTCGACCAAATCCGGGAAGCGGTGGTGGAGAAAAATAAGAAAATTGCCAAGGATCCGGACCTTCAGGACTTGATCAAACAAAACCGCAACCAGACCCGGGAGATTGTGCTTCAGTTAGACCCGCTCTCGACGCAAAAGGTCATGGCGGTTTTGCAGACGACCCTGGGTTCCAAAGAAACCGATCTGCCAAAGCTTTTGTCGGCTTTCTTTGATACCAATGACGACAACTTTCTGGGCCGCTATAAGGTTTTTTATGACCAGATCGCGCCTTACCTGGAACTGTACCGCCTGAAGCCGGGCGAGATGCTGACCATTAAGGCCTATACCAAGTCAGGTTTTGTGCAGGCGGTGAATGTGAAGATTTACGGTACCTTCCAATTCAAGGGTTTGGAAAAGTCCAGCACGGCCGGTTCCATGAGCTTGATGGACCTGATGAGCTTCCGCGATCTTTACGGCTATGTGACGCCGGAAAAGATCGCTGAGACCAAATCGCTGGAAAAAGCCGCGGGCGCCCAGTTTGTTTCCCGCGATAAGGCCGAGGCGGATCTTTTTGGCGGGTCAGACGTTGAACAAACCACCCAAACTAAAATCAACGACAAGACGGAAATGGGCGGCGGTACCAAGTTGAAGCGGGCCGACCTGGTGAACCGGGTTTACAGCGCGGACGAAATGGAACAGGGTGTGGCGATGGGCGCGGCGATTCTGCTGAAAGACCCCTCGAAGTTGAAAGAAACCATGAAGAATCTTCAGGCGATCTGCGACAAAGACAATCTGGGCTTGAAGGTGATTGACTGGCAGAAGGCCGCGGGCAATTTAGGCCAGTTTGTTTTTGTGGCCAAGTTCATCCTTTATCTGGCGACCGCCATTATCTTTGTGGTGGCGCTGGTGATCATCAACAACGCGGTAGTCATGGCGACTCTCCAGCGGGTGCGGGAAATTGGCACCATGAGGGCTATTGGAGCGCAGCGCACCTTTGTTTTGTCCATGGTGCTCATCGAGACTGTCGTGCTGGGACTGGTTTTTGGCACGGTAGGGGTTTGCCTGGGCAGCGGTTTTGTTCTGTGGCTGGGCCATTCGGGCGTGCCCGCGGGCAATGATTTTCTCTACTTCTTTTTCTCGGGTCCCCGGCTTTATCCCGGGCTTAGTGTGGGCAGTTTGATCGGCGCTTTTGTGGTGGTGCTGCTGGTCACCTGTCTTTCAGCTCTTTATCCGGCGGTGATGGCCACGCGAGTGCAGCCCATCCAAGCCATGGCTTCGGAAGACTAAAAAGGAAATTTTGAATTTTAAATTATGAATTTTGAATGGTGGTATCCCTGACGGGATGATTTGGATTTAATTTTAATGGCTTTAAATAACATCTCCGTAAGGAGATTCGATAATTTAAAACTTAAAATTGAGAATTTAAAATTGACGTTATGAGGGGCTAAGGATGAAACAACTTTTCTTGATCGCGGTGCGGAATATTTTTACTCATAGCCGCCGTAGCCTGCTTTTGGGTGGCGCTATCGCGGGCGTGACGGCCCTGCTGGTATTTTTAGGATGCCTGAGCACCGGGGTGAGACAAACCCTGCTGGAAGCGGGCACCACGGTGGCGACTGGCCATATTAACGTGGGCGGTTTTTATAAGGTGACGGCCGGTCAAAGCGCTCCTCTGGTGACGGACTATAAGAAGATTGAGGATATTGTCCGCAAGACTTTGCCGGATATTGATTTTGTCACGGCCCGGGGCCGGGGCTGGGCCCGTTTGGTGAGCGATCAGGCCAGTATGCAGGTGGGGATCGCCGGGGTGGAGATGGCTAATGAGCCTGGCTTGCCCAAGGTGCTCAAAATGAAAGAGGGCAAGCTGGACGATCTGGCCAAGCCCGGCAATGTTTTGATCTTTGAGAGTGAGGCCAAAAAACTCAAAGTGAAAACCGGCGACAGCATGGTCTTTTCCGTACTCACCGACCGGGGTGTGAACAACACGGTGGATGTGAGGGTTTGCGGCATCGCGGAGGACATGGGGCTCATGACGAGCTTTAATGTTTTCTTGTCTCAGGAGACGCTTAACCGGCTGGATCAGACGAATGAAACGACTACGGGCGCTATCCTCATCTATCTCAAGAACATGAAACGCATTCCTCAGGATTTGGACCTGCTGCGTAAGGCCATGACGGCCAATGGTTATACGGTCATGGATTCCGCCAGCAAGGCTTTCTGGATGAAGTTGGCGGAAGTGAACAGGGAAGAATGGACCGGCCAAAAACTGGATCTGACAACCTGGGAAGATGAGATCAGCTATGTTTCCTGGAATCTCAAGGCCATTGACGGCCTGACCTTTCTGTTAACTACGGTGCTCTTGATCATTATCGCGGTGGGTATCATGAATACCCTTTGGATCGCCATTCGGGAACGCACTCGGGAGATTGGCACCCTGCGCGCTATTGGTATGCAGCGGGGCGGGGTGATGAGTATGTTCGTCATTGAGGCCTTCTGTCTGGGCGCCATGGGGACGGGCGCCGGTGTTTTGCTGGGTATCGCGATTTCGATGCTGCTCAACGCGCTGCATATTCCGCTGCCTCCGGGAGCCCAGTTTTTTACCATGTCGAGCAACTTACGCTTCGCGGTGGACCCGGTCCGCATTTTGATGGAAGCCGCCACGATTACCTTGTGCTGTACGCTGATTTCTTTAATTCCGTCGTTTAAGGCCGCCCGCATGCGGCCTGTGACGGCGATATCACATTTGGGATGAGGAAAAACATGAATCGAAACCATTTTTACCACCAAGACACCAAGGCACCAAGTAAGACGAAAGAATATTTTAATTTTTCAAAACCAAAATCTAATTCTCTTAAGGCTTCCTTGGTGTCTTGGTGCCTTGGTGGTGAACGATTGTTAAAGGTGTCTTTATTGTTGGCTTTGATGTTTCCGGCGGCGGTTTTTGCTGGAACTTTAACTAAGGCCGAGATGGTTGATGTTTTGAAGGGCATTGACTTGCGGATTCGCAGCGGCGGTGACTATAAGGCGCTGGTCTATCTGGAACAGCACCAGAAGGACAAACCGGACGTGGCCCAGGAGGCCATCGTCTACCGCCGGGATGCGGATCAAAAACTCATGATCCTTTTCACCAAACCCAAGACCGAGGCGGGCAAGGGTTATCTGCGGGTGGACCGGAACCTTTGGTACTACGATCCGACAGTGGGTAAGTGGGAACGCCGTACTGACCGTGAGCGCATCGGGGGGACCGATTCGAACCGGGAAGACTTTGACCAATCCAACCTGGCGGTTCAGTATGAGCCAGCCTTTGCGGGCGAGGAAAAATTGGGGGCTTTTGACGTTTGGCATCTCAAATTGACGGTTAAGTCGGGAATTGACGTGGCCTATCCGATCGTGGAGTTCTGGGTGGACGAAGCCACCGGCAATTACCTCAAACGCCAGGACTTTGCTTTGTCGGGCCGCTTGATGCGTACCAGCTATGACCCGAAATGGAACAAGGTTTATAGCGATATCAAGAAAGATAATTTGTGGTTCCCTAAGGAAATTCATATTTATGACGAGATCGACAAGGCGAATTCCACTCTGGTGGTTATTCAATCAGTAGATCTGTCGGCTCTGCCTGAAAATATGTTCACTAAAGCCTGGCTGGAAACGAAGAGCCGGTAATTCTTTAAAGGCGGGATTATGAAACGAATTCTTTTACTGGCGGGATTGGTTTGGCTGACAGCCGGGTTGGCCCAGGCAGCGGATCGGCCTTCTGAAAGTGATATGTTTGGCGGTTCGCCGGATACTCCCGCGGTTAAAACAGACAAAGCTGATTCGACAGGGGATGCCAACGCGATCGCTTCTCAATTGGCGTCTACTGGAACCTCGAAAGAAGAGACGCTGCAAATTGGCGGAACACTTTCCAGTGAAGTGGACGCTTACATTCAAAGCGGAGTGCCTTTAACGCAAAACGTCGTTAGTAATCCGAATGTGCTTTTCCTATATTTGGATTCCAAACTAGAAAACGACAACCGGGTCTTCGGTAAAATTCGCGCTTTTTATGACCCGACGGGTGTTTCTAGCGGCAATCCCACATCCGCCAGCTATACGAATCCTTATGGTTTCGGCAACGGTTCCAGCGATAACCTGACCGTTAATCTTCAGGAATTGCGGGTTTCTGCCAACATCGGCCATCAGGTCTTTTTCAACATTGGACGGCAAAAGGTGAAGTACGGCGCCGCGAAGTTTTTTAATCCGACCGACTTTTTGAATCCTCAGCCCTTTAATTTCTTTCTGCCGACCGACGAACGAACCGGGGTGGATATGATCAAGATGCAGATTCCATCCGGCTCTTCTAATTTTTACGCCGCGGGCGTGGCAGGTAACCCCACCACAGGAAGCATCCCGGGCGGTTATTTCCGGGGCGAGCTGCCTTACAGCCAAATCGCGAACATCATTGGCGCGGGCGAAATTTCACTTTCAGCCTGGCTGCCGAAGAATCAATCAGGCCGTATTGGTTACGATATTTCCCAGCAAGTGGATGACTTTGACATCTATGTGGAGGGCGCGGCGACTCAAACGCCAAACGCCTGGCAGGACGCCACCAGCGCCGGCTTTACCTGGACGGGCCGTTATGCTGACAGGGAAACCAATACCATTTCACTCAATGGCGAGTATTTTCAAGCGGGCGCGGCGGCGGAGTACGGCATCTTGGCCATTAATCTGGGCGGACCCGGCGGGCTCAACGACATCAATTTTATCGTGACGAACCTGATGGATTTGATCGGCAATAGCGGTTTGAGCCGCTTGGACATTGTGTGCCAGTTCACCGACCGTATCACCGGGCGGGTCTATGGCGCGGCGCCTTGGGGTTCTGCCAGCGGCACCTTTTACCTGCCGGGGCAGATTGCCCAGTCGGGGATGCGGTTGGACGTGAATTTCTAAATCCCATTCATCTAAACTTCGCGGTGATGTCAATAAAACCCGGGTTCGAAAGAGCCCGGGTTTTTGTTTTACTGGATAAACTTACTATAGATAAATAGCGCGATTGTAATGGGTTAAACGACAACGCCGGTATGGTTTGAAAACGCTCTTTTGTGTTCGCTTTCTGTAAGCGTTTTCATTTCAAGACATTGTCGTTTGAAAATGATCTGTGATTTGTACCTGTGGTCCCATCTGACTTGTTAAAAGTTTTTCATGGGCGCTCTCAACCGTTAAACGATATGAGGAAATCTGATCGCTGACTCATTTCACAATTGAAGTTATGTGACATTAGTTAGATGATTAAGAAGCAGTTACTTCAAAGTAATGAGAAGGTTTCCTTGGGACGCCCAACTTTAGCCAATAGCAAAGACATTAAGACGGAACTCACCAAAATCGCCATGGAGTTGGTTCAAACCAGAGGCTACAACGGTTTTAGCTACCAGGATTTGGCCGAACGCCTCAATATCCGCAAAGCCAGCATTCACTACTATTTTCCCGCTAAAGAGGATCTGGGTGCGGGGTTGATGGAAGTGGGTTTGGATCGGGTTCATGACTGGCACGAAAAATTACGGTCTCAGAAACTAACGCCCACTGAGATGATGGAAGCCTACTTTGATTACTATTCTGAGCTCTCAGAAGACGCGACTAAAATTTGTCCATGCGGCGCTTTGGCCTCTGAATGGCAGAATTTGCCTCAAAAGGTACAAGAGGCTTATACCAATATGCTGAACTGTCACAGCGAGTTTATGGAGTCGGTCATCGAAGCAGGCCGTCAATCCGGCGAGTTCTCCTCCAAAGGAACCGCGCAAGAACAGGCTCAATTTGTTTTGGCGGCGATCATGGGCGGCCTACAAACCAGCCGGGCTCAGGGAAACCCCGCTTTATTCGGTCTTTTGATTCATCAATTGTGGACGATGCTTAAGAAATAAACGATTCAAATAGAGTGATTTTGAAAAACCCGGCCCCGAAAGAGGCTGGGTTTTTTTTGTTTTAGAGTGGGTCAGTCATTCGTAGCTACAATTGGTTACAAATTGAGCTAAAACCATGATGATTTCCGTGTGTCTATCGTCTAAAGTTCATGGATTCGACAAATAACCTTCGGCGTTTATCGAAACCGAAGCGGGAGGAAGTTCATGCTTCAAGCCATTAAAGCCTTTGCCCTTTTGGGAGGAGAATGGGTTCTTTACATTCTGCTCGGGCTGTCGGTTTGGAGCATCGCGGTGATATGGGACCGGTATTTTTTATTCAGAAAAAAAGCCAAAGAATCAGAGTTTTTGGAATCTAAAGTCCCCGAACTGCTCTTGAAGGGGCAAATCAAAGAAGTGCAAAAGCTGGTCGATAAACTCACATCGCCCGCTGCGATGATCTTAAAAGTCGGCATCGCCAATCTTTCGGCGGGGCCGCAAGCACTGGAACAAATTATCGATAGTCAGCGCATTAAAGAAAAAATGGCGTTGGAAAAAAATCTGCTGGTTTTAGGCACGTTGGGAAGCAACGCTCCCTTCATCGGATTATTCGGTACGGTGTTGGGGATTATTAAAGCTTTTAACGATTTGGCTTTGGCTGGCACTTCGGGGCCCACCGTTGTGATGCGGGGTGTGTCGGAAGCTCTGGTGGCGACCGCGGTCGGACTTCTGATCGCCATTCCTTGCGTGGCGACTTACAACTATTTTCAAAACTGGATTAAACGTTCTTTGTCCAACGCGGACAGGTTATCGGGTCTGCTTTTGGCCTACGCCCAAAGAAAAGGGAAGTGAGAGATGGCCCATTCCCAACAGGATCCAGATGAACCGATCACGCAGATCAATGTGGTGCCGTTGGTCGATATCATGCTGGTTCTCCTGATTATCTTTATGCTGACGGCCAGTTTCATTTCCACGCCCTCCGTGCCGGTGCGTTTGCCCAAGGCTTATACCTCAGACCCTACCTTGCCCAGAAGTTTCTCGATTGTGCTCAATACTAAAGATGAGCTTTTTTATCAGGGTAAGAAAATTAATAAATCAGACTTAACCAGCCAACTTAAAGAATCCGCTGTTATGAACCCGGATTTGCGGGTGGTGCTTTCGGCGGACGACTCGGTTACTCACGGCAAGGTGATTGAACTTTTAGACATGGTGCGCCAGGCGGGTGTCACCCAGGTGGCCCTGGGAGTGGAGAAACATTGAAACGATGGGTTCTTCTTTCTTTGCGGCCGCTGCCCTGGTTAATCTCGCTGGTTATTCACGCGGCTTTTTTATTGGCTATTCTGTTGGTGAATCGCAGTCATTCACTGGATCTTTCGATTGTCACGCTTGATTTGCTGCCGGCCAAAAATATCGCTCTTTATGTTCCGCCTAAAGAGGACTTGTGGCAAAAGCCGATACTCAGAAAAATTAAAAACCTCTTTATTCCGAAGCCTAAAGTAGAGCCTACACCCGCGCCCATGGCGGCCCAGGTTGGTTCGGTTGAAGGGCAGGGAACCGCTCAGGTTCGATCTGTAGCCGAAGTGAGTCAGTTGCCGCGGTTTAAAACACAAATCAAGGCGGTTTATCCCGAGGCGGCCCGGCATTCGGGTATTGAGGGCGTGGTAATTTTGCAGGTGGAAATTGACGCGATGGGTTCGGTGATGAATGTGGAAGTCATCCAGGGGCTGGGGGCGGGTTGCGATGAGGCGGCTGCCGCTGCCATGCGGCAATCCACCTTTACCCCGGCTTACGCTGGAACCGAAGCGGTACCGGTTCGTATTCGTATTCCTTATCGGTTTAAAATAAATGAATAACACCATAAAGATTGTTGTTTCAGTTTATTGCCTAATTTTCTCAGCCGGATTGGCCGGGGCGCAAACCGTAACGCCCATTGTGTCGCCCACTGTTACCCCGTTTGTGGTTTTGTCGGGTCAGATTCTGGAAAAAGGTACGAAAGACCCAGTCCTGGGCGGGAGCCTCTATATAGAGGCGGTAGTGAATACCCCTGTCGTCGAGGCTTCGGCTAATACCCAGTTAGCGCAATTAACTCCGGTGTTTAGCCCAACTGTCAGCAGCACACCTTTGGTGGTGAAATTGTCGACGGACGCTGATTTAAAGGGAAATTACAAAATCTCGATGCCGGCGGGCCATTATCATCTGATCGTGGCGGGTGAAGGTTTTAAGAAACTCGTTATCGATTCTTATTTAGCGGATCAAAACGCTGAAAAAACCTTTTTTCTCGAAAGGGACGGGTTTACGTTGCCGGAGGTTTTGGTTTCGACCGACAAGGTGGCTAGAACCCAGGTTAGTCACGAGTCTTTATCTAAACAAGAACTCACCGAAGTGCCCGGTACTCAGGAAGATGTGCTCAAAGCCCTTCAGGCTCTGCCGGGCGTGATTACAGCGGGGTCGCTGGACGGTCAATTGCTGGTGCGTGGAAGCGGGCCGGATGACAACCAGTATTACGTCGACAATATTCCTATTGGTTTTCCTTACCATTTTGGAATTGTTTCGACGCTCGATTCCAATTTAATTAAGGACATCGATTTTTATTCAGGTGGTTTTGGCCCGCAATTCGCTAACTCCATGGGCGGGTTGGTAGATTTAACCCAAAGAGACGCTAGGGAAGACCGTTGGGGGTTTCGCGCGGACGTGAATTTGTTTTTATCCGAGGGTGAAGTGGAAGGTCCGATTGACTCGAAAAGTTCTCTAGCGATCGCGGGACGCCGCAGCTATTTAGACCTCTTTATTAAAGATTTCAGCGGGACTCAGGGCAATATCGAGGTTCCGGAATTTGGCGACTATCAGGTGAAGTACAGCTATAACCCCTCGCCGAAAGTACACTGGGACTTTGTGGCTTTGGGCAGCGCTGACAGTGTCAGCGGAACCCTTTCGTCCTCGGCAACGGTAGCGCAAAACGACCCCAGCCTGGCGGGCGCTTTTAATTTCAACGACGGCTATAACAGCCAGGGCTTGAATTTGCGGGATACTTCCGATGACAAAAACACCATCATCAATACGATTTATCACACCAATACTTATTTCAATTACGCCTTGGGCGCGGGGTTATACGAAGACACGACCATTGAGGATTTTGGGGAAAAGTTTTCTTTAACGCATGACTTTGATCAGGACACCAGTCTGGAAGGCGGGCTTCAATACGATCACTTTATCAATTCACTCAACGCTTATTTCATCATCATTCCTACGGAGCCGGGCGCGCAGAACAATTTTAACCTGACTACGGCGAACAAATTTAGTTCGCAGGACACGACTAACTCGGATGATTTTTCGGTTTATTTGAATCAGAAGTTTAAAACGATGGAAAAGAAGCTGGAGTTTTTAGTGGGCGGCCGGTTGGATTATGTTAATTCGGACTCGACCGTCTTTTTGACCCCCCGGGCTTCCGCGGCTTATCACCTTACGGACGATACGACGATTAAAGCTTCCTATGGTTATTACGACGAGGCGCCGGACCGCATTGCGGGTTATCCCTTCTTGGACGCTAATCTGGGAAATCCTCATTTAGCGCCCGAACAATCTATTGCCAGTGTTTTGGGGTTTGAGCAAAAATTGGATGAGTCGGGTTTACTTTTTCGGGTGGAAGGGTACGAAAAAGACTTTTCGAACTTGATCGAGGCGAATCCCAACGCGGTTTCGGGATTGGGTTATTTGAATACGGGTACAGGCTACGCCAGAGGGCTAGAGTTTTTCTTGCGTCAGCCGCCGACTGAAAGATTCTTTGGCTGGATCGCTTATTCACTCAGCGATTCCGAAAGACAAACCGCCCCGGGTAGCGCGATTTATCCTTATGACTACGACGAACCCAATGTGTTTACGGCGGTGGGCAACTATAAGTTGAACCCGGGCTGGGACGCCGGGGTCAAACTGCTTTACTCCACGGGGCATCCCTACACACCGGTAAATTCGGCCACCGCGACAGTAGTCGCCTCTAACGGCCAGCCGACGACTATCTATGTTCCTCAATACGCGGTGAATAACTCGGCCCGTCTTCCGGATTACGCCCGGATCGATTTTTCAACTTCGTTTAAGACGGTTTACGACACCTGGGAATGGCGGGTGTACCTGGACATTGTGAATGTCTTTGGCGCCAAGAATGTTTTGGGTTATCAATACAACGTCAATTACACCCAGGTCACGCCGGTCTTAGACCTGCCCTTTTTGCCTTATTTAGGGGTTGAGGTGAAGTATTAAAGGTTCATGAAAATGAGCCCGAAAAACCTATGTAAAAACCCCCGAAATTAGCGTCCTCAAAGTTGAATAAACCCCAAAAGTGCAGTATAAATTAATGCGTTTTCCTTCCAACACTCAGACAAACCCAAAGGGTAACTCGTTTGCCCAAATTGATGCGTGAGGCCAATTTCGTGAAAAAAACTCGGATGGTTGCAACCGTCCTAACTCATTGGGTCAAACCGGGTTTGTTTTCTATTTTGTCCATCGTTTTCATTCTTCTTATTTCTCCCGCTTCTTCTTTTTCTGCCTGCACACCTGTGAATGTTACGGTTACCTCGAATGCCGGTGACAGCAGTGCGGGCTCGTTGGGCGATGCGATCAACCAAGTGAACGCTAATGGACCCTGCGGCGGTAGCATCGATCTTTCAATTATTTCGGGACAAACCGTTAACTTATCCGCCAATCTTCCAGTTTTGACCGAACCGATTACCTTTATTAATAGCGGTGAAATTCCAGTTTCGATCAACGGCGGAAACACTTATCAGGTTTTTAATACCAACGGCAACATTGCGTTCAATGTAGATACTAACATCCAGGTCACGGGTGGGTCGGCAGGCACATCCAACATTTCTGTTAATAGTACGACAGGCAATTCGCTTTTGTTCAACGGAGCCAGTGGTTCCGGGAATCCGGTCTCAGTTCTTTCCCAAACTTTATCCGAGAACGGTTCGAGTGTGCAGCTCAGCGCCGGTGACGGTGTGGTGAATGGCGGCAACGGTGGCTTTGCCACTCTTTCAACGTCGGGGTTAGCCTCTTTTGACTCTAGCTCAGCCAGTGTTTCAGCGGGCGATGGTGGTTATAGCACCAGTGGTAATGGTGGTATTGCCGGTGCAACGACGATTTCTTTGGGCTCGTTAAATCTTACCGGGTCTTCAACACTTCAAGCATTGGGTGGTAAGGGTGGTAACGCCACGGGTGAAACCGGTAATGGCGGTCGGGGCGGTGATGTTGTTTTAAATTCGGGCACAGTGTTGATTGATTCCAGTTATGCCACGATTGGCGGCGGTAATGGCGGGTCTACGGCCTCGAGTGTGGGCGGCGATGGCGGTAACGCTTCAGTTTCTCTGACGTCCGGGTCGAGTCTGAACGTGTTGGCGAATAACAGCACGGCTGGTTTGAATGTGATTGGTGGCGCGGGTGGTTTCATCTCTGAAATTGGTAATGGTGGTAATGGGGGTAATGCCTCTTTGTACGCGGGTGCGGTGACAGTGGAATCCAGCAATGTCACGGTCGCGGGCGGACCCGGTGGCGGCGGTGTGGGCGGCATCGGTACTCCTGACGGGGTGGGTGGTAATGCGGGTGTTACTTTAAGTAGTCTTTCCATGAGTTCCTATAACTACAATAACGATATTGCGGGAAATTACTCTCATTTCACGGTTTCGGGTGGCGATGGGTTTACTGAACAAAATCAGGGCAACGCGGGAAAAGGCGGCGATGGAACACTAACGGTTTCGGGTCCCGTGTCGATCGATTCCAGCGAAGTTAATGTCAATGGCGGAGCAGGTGGCGAGTCCTACGGTGGAAACGCTGGTGACGGAGGTAATGCTTCCGCTTCTTTGAGCACCGGATTAACGATGACATCTACTTATCAGAATTCCAGTTTCAATGTGGTTGGGGGTGTCGGTGGGGCGAATGATGATAACGGTGGGTTTGGATTGGGTGGTAACGGTGGTTCGGCAACCTTAAATATTAATGGTCCGGTTTTGTCTTCAGGTGCTGCTATTAGCGTCGTTGGCGGTAATTCGTATGGCGGCTATGGCTCCTCTGGTACGGAAGGCTTCGGCGGCAACGCTTCAGTTTCGATTTCGTCCGACTTGATCATGTCCAACAATGGTGAAACCAGTTCTTCTTTAAACATCGCGGGCGGCAATGGCGGCTTTGACAATAACGCGGCTAATGGCGGCGCGGGTGGTGCCGTCTCTTTAACTGTTGCAGGAACCTTTTCATTGACGGGTACCTCGGTGAGCTTAACCAGCGGCGGGGGCGGTGACGCGGGTGAAAATTCTTCGGTGACGGCCGCTTCGACCGGTGCGACTGTTACCGGAACTGACAATGCGTTCACTGGGGGTCCTGGCAACGATACGACTTTTGGGTCCGGCGAAGCGAGCAACGATGTGACGGCCAATAATGGCGTGACAGGTTTTTACGGCGGTCAGAGTGGAAATATCAATGTGGCGATGAATGGCTCTATTAGTATTTTGTCCAATAGCAGTTTCACGCTTCAAGCCGGCCGGGCTGGAAACGGTGGTACGGGTGGAGTTGGCGGAGCGGCGACAGCAGGGCCTGTTACGGCTGGCAATGGTACGGGCGCGGATTCAGCCGGAGTCACGGGTGGTATAGGCGCAGGCGGCGACGCGGTCGGCGGCAACGGATTTGGCGGCCAGGGTGGTGCGGGTGGAGTCGGCGGCGATGGCGGTAGTGTGACCATGACCGCAGGCGATACGACGATTAATTCGAGTAGTTTCTCAGTTTCCGCGGGCGCGGGTGGTCAAGGTGGCGAGGGCGGCACTGGTGGCGTGGGTACGGGCGGTATGGCCACGGCGGGCAACGGTACGGCTGGAAATCTGGGTAATACACCGGGTCCTCAGGGAATTGGCGTTGGTGGAATAGGGTCGGGTGGCGGTGGCTTTGGTGGCGCGGGCGGCTTAGGCGGTAATGGCGGCAATGGCGGCAACTTAACTCTATCCATGAACAGCTTAACCACGGATTCGGCCACGATTAATTTAACCGCAGGTGCCGGTGGTCAGGGCGGTGATGGTGGTTACAGTGGCTTTGGTCAGGGCGGTGACGGTATTGGCGGTGATAGCACCGGAACCACAGTAACAACCGGAAAGTCTGGCCAGGGCGGCGTAGGTATTGCTAGTGTGGGTGGCGTGGGTGGTGTGGGAGGTAGTGGCGGCGCGGTGAGCATTACTTTTGGTGGTGTGATTATTACAGATGACAGCCAAGTGGTCATTGCAGGCGGAGATGGCGGTACTGGCGGCAACGGCGGTTCAAGCGTAGGCGCTCAGGGTGGAAACGGTTATGACGGTTTAGTTAATGGATCTCCTGATGGCAATGGGTCCACTTCCGGATCAGTTAACTCGGCTAATGGCGGTAACGGCGGTAACGCGGGCAATGGCGGCAGTGTGACGGTTTCAGCCATGTCGGTTTCGATCGACTCGAGCAGTGTCAGCATCTCGGGCGGAGATGGCGGTTTCGGCGGTAACGGCGGTGCTAGCGATGGCGGCAATTACGGTTTTAACGGTTATGGCGGTAATGGCGGCGACGCGATTTTCACGACCAACAACATGACGGTCAATGGCGGTGAGTTTTCTCTGAAGGGCGGATTTGGAGAAGACGGCTATACGGCTGGCAGCGGCGGTCAAGCTTTGTTGACGGCGGGAATGATTACAGCTAATGGCGGCACGATTAATCTTTATGGCGGTACTTCGGGCTATGGTTCTTCGGGCGACGATTCCACAACTGAAGGCGTTGGCGGCAACGCGGCGGTTACTCTCAATTGCCTGACTCTTAATAACTTCTCTAATTTCAATATTAATGGCGGCGGTGGCGGCAGCGAAAACGGCCAAGGCAGCGGCGGCAATGGCGGTACGGCCTCGTTGTGGGTCAGCGGTCCTGTTTCGTTAGAGGCCAGCGGTCTGCATTTACAGGGCGGCAATGGCGGTTACGGCAGCGGTGACAGCGAAACCGTGGGCGGTAACGGCGGCGATGCCTGGGTGTCAGTAGGTTCTTTGACGGCGGTGGGTGACGGCGAAAGCGGCACGTCGAATATCACGATTAATGGCGGCGAAGGTAATGACAACGTAGATGAAGGCACATCGGGCAATGGCGGCAATGCGACCTTGTTTGCCAATGGACCTATTTTGATAGATTCCAGCGCTATTAGCATTCAGGGTGGCCATGGCGATTCGGGCTTTAGTAATCCGGGCGGAAACGGTGGTAATGGTTTGTTGTCCACTAGCGGCAACCTGACGCTGGCGGGTACTTACAGCTCTTCTGAACTGGATGTCATCGGTGGTCAGGGCGGCGATAACGCAAGTACTATTATGGGCAGCGGTAATGGCGGTGGAGCCCAGTTATTTGCCAATATGATGTCAGTCGATTCGGGCGTCGTCAGTATTGGCGGCGGTTCAGGTGGTCAAGGCAGTCAAATACCCGATCCGGTTGATGGCGGTGGCGGCGATGCATCTTTAATGCTGAATTGCCTGCGCATTACTTCGGACAGTTACTATAACAACGAGGACTTTTTTGGAAATACTTCCCGGTTCGTACTTCAAGGTGGTAACGGCGGTTCGGATAACGGCGCCGGCGATGGCGGCTCGGGAGGCAGAGCTTTCTTTACGGTGACTGGACCGGTATCGATTGATTCCAGTGAAGTGTTGGTCAAAGGTGGTAACGGCGGTTCTACGGAAGAGGAAGAATTTAGTGTCGGTGGTAATGGCGGAGATGGCGGCTTTGCTTGGGTTTCGATCGGTTGTTTGACTGTTACCGCGGTTAACGACAATTCCAGCTTTTCTATTATCGGCGGCAACGGCGGCAGCAATAATTTCACGGAAGGTGAAAGTGCAGGCTTTGGCGGTAACGGCGGTATGGCCTCCTTGTTGACTAATGCGGTAACGATTAGTTACAGCAGTGTGACAATTACGGGCGGTGATGGCGGCAGTGGTTATGGCAGCGATAACACTCAAACCCAGGGTACGGGCGGCGATGCCTGGGCTTCTTTGGGCAATTTATCCTTAACCAACGGCAATAGTGTAGAGGAAGAAGATTTAACTAATTTTATTATTAAGGGCGGTAACGGCGGTGCTGATTACGCGAGTGGTAATGGTGGCAATGGCGGTGCCGCTTCCTTAACTGTTAGCGGTCCTGTTTCCATGGACTCCAGCACTTTGAGTGTCACCGGTGGTGATGGCGGCAGCGGAACGTTTGGTAACGCTGGCAATGGCGGGAACGCCTGGGTTTCGATTGGAGGCGATTTGACCTTAACGGCGGGAAGCGGTTCTTCTAATTTCCTTATCGCGGGCGGCACTTCGGGTTCAGCTGGTGATGGAGAGGGTGATGGTTCTGGCACGACTGGCACCAGTGGATCTGCCACTTTATATGTAAATGGGTTGCTCTCGGCTGATTCCGGTTTCATTAGTGTGGGCGGCGGCGGAGATGGCGGCAATTATGGCAATGGATTAACAAACGCCTACAATGGCGCGGCTGGCAGCGCTTATGTTTCTTTGGGTGGCCTTTCTTTAACCTCAACCAGCTATTACCAAAACCACGTAGTGGAAGATCTTCTGGAGGAAGAGGGAGAGTTTAGCGGCGGACCTTCGGCTTTAGTGGTTACCGGCGGCGCGGGCGCGTTTGACTATGACGATGGCAACGGCAGCGACGGCGGTTCGGCGGCTTTAACCGTGGCGAACGCTTCTTTGGTGGATTCTAGCTCGGTCTCAGTGACCGGCGGTAGCGGCGGCAATGGTGCTTTTGGCGGTGCGGGCGGTAGCGCCTTTGTTTCTATCGGCACCAGCCTGGCAGTCACGGCGACGGATGCCTCTTCTGATTTCGCGGTGATCGGCGGCGACGCGGGTCAGTCTTTTGAGTCGGGCATTGGTGGCCTGGGCGGATCGGCTTCCTTCCAAACTGGAACGCTTTGGGTTGATTCCAGCCGTTTCACAGTGGCGGGCGGTAAGTCGGGAGCGGGTGTGGTCACGGGCGGTTTTGAAAATGATGGCGGCAGCGCGACCGTCAATGTGGATAATTTGGCGATTACCTCGAATAGTTATTACAACAATTTTGACAGCGAGACCTGGAGCGGCAGCTACTCCCGCTTTACGTTGCATGGCGGCGCGGGCGGTTACGACAACAGCATTGGGAACGCCGGTAACGGCGGAACGGCTTTGTTGAATGTCGGCGGAGTCATGATGGTGGACTCTAGCTCGGTCAGCATTTTGGGCGGCGATGGTGGACGAGCTTCTGGAACGACTGAAACCCTGGATGGCAATGGCGGCGACGCCGCGGTAACTGTGGGTTCTTTGACTGTGACCAGCAATAACTTATTTGATCAATCTTCTTCCGTGAGGATATTGGGCGGCGCGGGTGCTAATGACCTGAGCACGGGTACGCCTGGCACGGGTGGTCAGGGTATTTTGGTTTCTAATGGCTCGGTCTCTATTGATTCCAGCGGAATCCTGGTTGGCGGCGGCACTGGAATGAACAGTTCAGCGGGCGCGGCGGGCAATGGTGGAAACAGTTTTGTTTCTATCGGAACAAATTTATTCATTACTTCTAACGTCATTCCTTCTGACTTCTCGATCAACGGCGGTAATGGCGGCACGATGGGCAATAGCAATCCCTATTCGGGCGGCGCGGGCGGTTCGGCTTCCTTATTTGCTCAGGGCGTTTCAATTGATTCAAGCACGATGGAAGTGGCAGGCGGCGCCGCGGGTAATGGCAGCTTGACCAGCACTTCTGAAAGCGCGGGCGGCAGTGCCGCGGTTTCTGTCGGCACTTTGATGATCACGTCTAATAATTACTATCAAGTTTCAGTGCCCGATTCCACCCCGGGTGAGGCTAGCGACTTTACGCTGGTGGGCGGTAACGGTGGTAATAACTCGACTACCGGTAAAGGTGGGGTTGGCGGCGACGCGAACTTTGCCGCGAGCAACGGGATTTCGCTGGAATCGAGCGAGTTTGACGCAGATGGCGGCAATGGCGGAAACAGCTATGCGTCTAATGGTGGCAACGGCGGTAACGCCTCAGTTTCGATCGGCACGTTGGTGATGACGGCTAATAACGCCTCTTCCAACTTTAACGTGTTTGGTGGTAACGGCGGTAGCAAGACTTCCTTCACAAACTATGGAGTTGGCGGCAATGGCGGGGACGCTTCTTTTGCCACGGGAATGGTGATGGCCGATACGAGCTTTATCACTATTCAGGGTGGTAACGGCAATTCGGGTAATAACGTTAATGCCGGCACCGCTGAAGGCGCCGGTGGCAATGCCTCGGTAACCTTGGGCAGCATGATTTTGACCACGAATGTGGTAGATGAGGACAATTCGAATTTTGAGGTTGAGGGTGGTGTGGGTGGTTTTGAATACCAAAATGGCATTGGCGGCGCGGGCGGTACGGCTTCTTTGACCATTAGTGGACCAGTTTCGATCGACAACAGTTTCTTGAATGTGCTGGGCGGACAGGGCGGGGGCAGTACTGACGGCATTGGTGGAGTCGGCGGCAACGCGGTATTGTCAGCAAATTCTATCGAGCTTAATCATGGCGCCTCCATTGTGGTTCAGAGCGGCACTGGCGGCAGTGTGGAAGATGGCATCGCGGGTTTGGCTGGCACCGCTTCAGTGACTATCGGCGATTTGGACCTCATAGACACCGATTCTTCTCTTAATGTGGCGGGAGGTTTGGATGGTTCTGGAGCGGTTACGGGTGTGACTTCTGTTTATCTGGGCGAACTCTTGGGCCAGGGCGGCGTTAGTATTTCCTCAGGTAATAATTCTACCTTCCAAATTGCCTCGGGTAATTTTACCGGCGTCATTTCGGGTAACACGGGCTTGGAAAAGGTCACCAATCAAAACCTTCTCCTCGGCGGGGTGAATACCTACACGGGCGCGACGACCATTACGGATGGTTTGCTGGTGTTGGATACGAACGGAACGTTGGGTGCTTCCAATCAAGTTACGGTTGGTTCTAACGGCGGGTTGTATTTGATTGATTCGGCCAGCGCGGCGTCTTTGACTATTTCAAACGCTGGTTGGACTAATTTCACAAATACTTCCACAGCCGCAAACTCGACTATTAACAACTATACCGGCGGGTTGGCTCAATTCTCCAACACCAGCATGGGCGCTACCGTTAATTTGAATAATTTGGGCGGCACGATTTACTTTACGGATAACTCTTCAGCTCAAAATGCGGTGATGGCTAACACTGATGGTTTGATTGAGTTTGACAGCCATGCGACGGCGGGGACTGCCGTCATAACTAACGCGGCGGAAGCGGACCTTCAGTTCTACGGCTTCAGCCAGGCGGGTTCGGCGACGATTACCAACAGTGGTTTTACGAACTTTAATGATAATTCCAAAGCAGGCAGTGCCTTGATTAACAACCAGTCTGGCGCGGAGCTGGAATTCTCCGGCAGCAGCCAAGCAGGAACAGCCACCATCAACAACACGGGAGATGTTTTCTTCAGTGATAATTCCTCGGCGGGCAGCGCGACGATTACGAATGGTTCGCTGGGTTGGGTGACGGCTAATAGCCAGTCCACTCTGGGCAACGCCAATATTGATAATCACGGCGGCATGGAATTTTACGGCAGTGCCAGCACGGGCACCGCGACGATTACCAATGAAAGCACTGGTTCCATTTACTTCTTTGGCAATGGCTCGGGCCAAGGAACTTTCCATTTGTTGGGTAGCAGCCGATTTGATCTTAGCGGTGCCAATGGCGGTGTGACCGTAGGTTCTATTAACGGAAGCGGCATGGTTTATCTGGGTTCTAATAACTTGGGGATTGGTTCGGATAACTCCAGTGTGACAATTACCAGCGCTGTTACCATTGTGGATGGCGGAATTGTTAATCATACCGGTGGTTCTTTAAGCAAGGTGGGTACGGGCACGCTGACTTTATCAGGTGTAAACGACTATACGGGTACCACTAATATTTACGCCGGTAAATTGGTTCTCGCGAACGCGGGTGCTTTAGGCGCCAGCGGGATTAACTTAGCTGGAGGAACCCTTTCTACGGATGGAGTAGTGCTTCACACCATTTCTGTAACAGGAAACTACACTCAAACTGGCGGGATTTTGAGCTTGGGCTTGGGCGGCACCCTTTCGGCCAACTATGAACATTTGGTGGTGGGTGGAAACGCGACGGTGGGTGGAACACTTCAGTTGACGCAGTACAACGCGTTTACTCCTACGGTGGGTGAAACTTTTGGTTTGATTAACTCAGTCGGTACGTTATCGGGCGCATTTGCCGCAGTCGATGATTCGGCCTTTGGCGGTATCCGCTTAGTTCCTGTTTACGGCGGGAACGCGGTGTTCCTTGAGACTGAACCGGGTAATTTCGCTCAATTCGCTAACGGCAGCAGCAACCAGCTTTCTGTGGCCAACGCTTTGAATAATATTGGAGGCCGTTCGGCGAGCGCGCTGGCGGTTTTGCTGGCCAATACCAAGGCTACCCAATTCTCACCCATCTTTAACGAGATCTCGCCCTCGAGCTTAGCGTCTCTTTATTCTGTCAATAACCAGATCAGTGAAGTTCAGGCTTCGGCGGTAGAAGGCCGTATGTCCAGCTTCTTATCCGGCCAGGGTGGATATGGTAATCATCAAACCGCGATGATCGACGGCAACCCGATGTTTGCCAGCTTGATGCCGGCGGAAGAAGAACTCGAAATTGCCCGCAACAGCACACACTTTAAAGG